>Ga0257126_1000286_pt1 | contig 41905 bp, 31 predicted proteins | sample SI060_120mmetaG_FD_190151 | JGI IMG/M metagenome (GOLD analysis project Ga0257126, IMG submission 190151) | Marine microbial communities from Saanich Inlet, British Columbia, Canada - SI060_120m | ecosystem: Environmental > Aquatic > Marine > Inlet | place: Canada: British Columbia | collected... | reverse complement strand
AGCGGTGTTTTCGTCAACTCCATACAAAAGGCCAATCGTGCTTGCGTTCCACATCATTGGTTCAGCAGGTTCCATGGTCATCAAGTTCACAGGCGGGGTCATACCGCTCAACTCACCGTACAAGAACAGAGTTGCTCCAGTCGAGGTTGTCAGCCCGAGAGGACCATAGAGCATGTTTCCTGCTTGGGCTTGTGTGATAGAAACTGGAGTTGCATCAGCGTGTCCTGGAATCATTCCAGAGCCCCATGCTCCGCCCATGTTGAGGGAGTTGGTGAGGTAAGGATCGCCTACTGGACTCATGCCACCGAACGTCTGGTTAACGAATTGTTCTGCGCTCATGGTTCCAACACCACCAAGAAGACCGAGTTGAACAGAGGTTGCAGAGGTTGCCCATCCGCCAGCCCAAGTTGCAACTGCGGTGTATTGCTCAACGGTGAGGTTGAACGCAGCCATTGCGTCAGGAACTTCCATAGTTAGGAAAGCAGCAAGGCCGAATCCTGTTCCGTCAGCGTTGGTTGCAATCAATCCAGTTGGCGTATCAGTGAGGTGTCCAGCAACCATGAGGGAAATGCCGTTTGCACCAGCAAAGTCAACGCCTAAGAGGTTGTGAAGTCGGCTTGTAATGTCATCGTTGTTTGTTGCGTTGAAGTCTGCACCACCGCCGTATCCAGCGAAACTTGTTCCAACTGCTGCATACATGGTCCAGTCTCGAACGAATGTTTCGTAAGGGTCTGCGGTTGCGTATCGATACAGTCCTGCTCGTTGCATGACCGTTGAATTAGCTGGATCTGCCAACACATCAGTCAGCATTACTTCAGGAGCACCCATTCCCATAAATGCAACAACACCGATAGAATCCATTAGAGACATGTTAAATTCCGAATCAGCAGGCGAGGAAGTGTTGTCCATAGCGTTGTCCAAATCTCCAGAAGACCAGTTTCCGTTAGTGTTCGATAAATCGTGACCTGCTTGTAGATTTGCCCCAATTACCCCCGCACCAGTATCAGAGGCTTCCCATTGGCCTTCTGCACCGTTCGCCCACATATCGCATGGTATTGACACTTGGACAACCACGACCGTTGTGCACAGATCGCCTGTTGTTGCGACCCCTGCTTGTGTGGTGTTCATGTCTTGGTTGATCATTTGAGCAGCGAATCCAACCTTGGTGAGGTCCATGATTCCGTTGATTGCCATTCCGGTTGCACCGATGACTTGCGGGGTGAAACCGATGTTAAGTTGCGTGATTTCAACGTCACAAGGAGTCACGGTGTCAACTGAACAAGCATAGGATGTGTTCTCGTGGTAGGTAATGGTACCTGCAGTAGAATCACGAGAAACGAACGTTCGGTCGGAAGTAATGGTGTAGGTTACCGGCCCAATCTTTTCATGGGTTGGAGCAGTTCCATTTGCCATAACATCGTCAAGATTCGTTACGGTCCATCCATAAAAGTCTCGGTCAGCGGTAGAAGTCACCCAGTCTTCTTCAAATTCGGTACAATCATCGTTGGAACAAATGTTGTCCAACGGCGTGGTCTTTGTCGCTTCCAGTACAGCGTCTTCAACACCACCGGTAGAAAGCACGGAAAGGCCTCCACTCAGCAGTATGAACACAAGTCCTGCGGCAAGCATCGTTTTGTCTGTCATCATCGACATAAAGTGCGAACGCAAATCCATAGCACATAAGTGTTGGCGAGAACACCTAGTATATTCGGCGATATCTTATTCATTCGCCAAAAGCCAAGCATTCAATCGGTGCGGTCATCAAGTTGAAGCCGTACCGAGCATCATGGCCGAAGGCATTTCCGGTGATCCTCACCCCGAAGGATGGCCGGGCCAGTTATGGCTTGAAGGCCGTACAGTCGTCCATTTGCTCGATGAACAGCAACGCCCAACTCACATGCCAAGAGGACCGGCAAAACGAACTGGCCCTGGTTTCCTCAATCCTGCAATGGCGCCAGCTCGGACTCGCAGTGTTTTGTTGCTCAACGACGCTTTGGAACATGGTTGGCTCGTGAGCGACAACAAATCCATTCGAGTTCTTGACGCATTGTGTGCAACTGGAGTGCGTATCCGTCGATGGAGAAATGAAATCCCAATGCTGAGCCAAAACAGACTTCGGATTACCGCTAACGACCTCGATGAATTCGCCCTCAATTGGGCTCGGCACTCGCATTCGACTCATCCGCCGCACCAATCGATTGAGCACGAGCCTGAAGACGACCGATACGGCAAAACCTCGAACCAGGTTTTTGAGAATGGACTTGATTTCAGACAGATGGATGCGCGTATTGCCATGCTTGAAACCGGTTATCAATGGATTGATCTCGACCCTTTTGGCTCACCCGTACAGTTCCTTGATGCTGCGCTACAGGGGCTTTCGAGAACCGGCGTGTTAGAAATAACCGCAACCGATACCGCCGCCCTAACAGGCTCTTCAGCGTCGAGTCAAGCCCGAAGATACGGTGCAAAGGGAATCGTTGACGTATATGCCCATGATGATGCGGTCCGATTGCTGTTGGCCACTGTTGCTACGAGTGCGGCACGGCTGGATAAAACTGTGATTCCACTGCTGGCGTTGTTTGATGGTCATCATGTACGCGTATCCTGCCTCATCAAAACCAGCCGTGAGAAAGCGAGTAAAGTCGGTGAGAACATCGGCTGGAGAATTCGAGAAGACGATGTCCCTTACCGATTCGTTCAACACCCAACCCCAGAACAAGTGAAGCGCGGAAGTGGCCCACTGTGGACTGGCCCACTGTGGAGTAAGGAGATTGCTGGAAGGATGACCGTCGAAAAAGCGCTGGAACTGTGCCAACCGTCTTCAGCAGAATTAGAATCATTACGGCGGTCTGGGCTTGAATGGAGCGATGATGATGTTGAATATTCAGCCCGGGAGCTCAAACGAAGCATTCGATACATCTCGGATGCTGCTGACTTGATGAGTCGAGAACATCTACTTCTCAACCTTGACGCTTTACCAAAATGGGCAGGTGTCGGCGGCGCTCCTAAACTGGAGAAACTCATTACCAGTCTCGCCGATAGCGGTCATGCTGCTGCTCGGTTACCTGACATCGAGCCGTTGCTGGTCACCGATGCACCGTTCGAAACTGTACTCGAACACGTTCGGAAAAATTCGACTTCAACCAAATGATGGATCAACATCTTGGTCGTAGACTTCGGATTCTGGAGCCGGTAGTAATGTTCGTGAGTTTTCAAGGACATCTCGAACACTGTCCTCGATATTTTGCGCATTCTCAAGCAATTCACTCAAAGGTATCTCAATTCCAGTAAGTTCTGCAACTGCTTCAACAGCCAAAGCAGCTGCTCGTGCATCAGGATACATCGGGCTTGCTTCAGCAAGCAAAGCGGTTACGTCGATTCCGAGGCGATCGCCTTCTCCGAGTAAAAATCCAGTAATTCCGGCAACAATTCCCTGTTGAATCGGTTCAATGCCTGCTCGATGAAGGCGGTCTCTCGCCTGCTGAGACGAACCTACACCAAACAAGGCTCCGGTTGAGACTTCTTTACTCGATTGGACAAGACCATCAATGATGATGAGGCGGTCAAAACCTCCTCGTGTGAACCATTCTAAGACGGTCGATGCGAACATGATGTCTTGTTCATCCTTGAATTGTATTTCTGATGTGAAAACACCGATTCCATCGCCTTGGTAGACTCGGACTGGATGCTTGGGCACTTCATTGTGAATCAAAGCAACTGCCGGGAATTGGGCGTTGAGAACGGTTCCGAGCTGATTGAGCTGAAGTGTTTGAATGATGTGAGAGGCTGCAATAACACCAACCATTCCTGCGGTCGTAAACCCTGCTACTGCTACGCCCCCGGTCGTCAAAGGGTCAGCGCCGTCTTGTAAAACCAAAGCATAGCCCTTGAATTCATGCTCCATATTCATCCCCTCCAAGCGGTCGTAGAGCCAGTCTATGAAAAGTCATACGGTGGGATTATTCTTCCCAAACCGCCCAGTCTTCCCAGCCTTCCTCGCGGTACCACCAGACGCCTTCTTCATCTTCCCACCACTCAGTGCCGTTCTCATCGACTGAGATACCGTCATCTTCAGTTGCTTCATCAGTGTCGTCTTCTGATTCAAACCCTTCTTCGTGGTCGTAATCTTCTACAGTTCCACGGCCGTCAACTTCGTCAAACAACGTGCGACGGCGCTCTTCAGGTGGCTCTCCAGCAATGAATTCGTCTCCAGAATTCCGTATCTCATCGAGGCTGCGACTTGAACGAGGGGTTGGTGCAGGTGTCGAGTCTTCGCTTTCATCGAGCTCATCAAATGCTTCGAACCAATCATCGTCCTCTTCAGGTCGAGAGCGAAGGAGTACGAAAGCAATACCGACTCCAGCTAAAACGAGAATGGCTATGATTCCGCCAACAAGAGCGCCAGAACCGCCCTTGGAATTGTCTTTCGAAGTGTCCCCGTTATCGGAATTTGGAACGATGATTGGGTCGCTCAGTGTCCATTGGAGTTCTCCCTCGGTTGCGGCCGAGGAGGAGGTCATGCCAGTGCAGTTGTCTGTGCCGTCATCAAAGCATGTTAAGCTCAATTCATATCCAACACCTTGCATTCCGGGAAATAGACCGTCAGAAGGCCCGTTGCGTACAGGTGTAAATTCAACCTCAAGAGTACCATTTGCAGGGATGGTGAGGACGGGTCCGCTGCTAGGCAACGGAGATGGCTCGAATGAAATTGGAGGAAGGATTGTTGGAATGTTTTTCCAGGTAAATCCGACTTGGACGGCAAATGGATTTGGATTGGTGATGGTACAAGTGATTGGAGAATCAGTACCGTTCTCTTCCCAAGCATAGGTTGCTGCTTGACAAGAAAATGTTCCTGCAAGCGTAACATCGGGGAACACTGGTTCACCAGTCTGGTTGTCCGTTTGGTTCGTCGTTTGATTCTCTGTCCCGTTTCCGGTCTCATTTGAAACATGGGCGGCAAACGAAAACGAGAAAGTATCTGGAGTTACGGAAAACCAATCCTGCCCTTCGGAGGGAGCAAAACTGAGCAGTCCATGTGCATCAGACGTACCAGAGAGGGATACTTTTCCTCCTTTGACCTCTACCGAACCAAAATCAATGATGTCTCCGGTTTCGTTGGTAAGTTGCCAATCGTATTCCACGTTTGCTAATATTGAAGATTGGGAGGGTAACTCAGGCGTGATGAGTGCCTCCACGGAGTAAGAACCAGTCTCGTTCAAATCAACTGGTTCCGATGAATGAGAGAGTGAGGCCCTCAAAGCGCCCATTCCCGAAAGGATAAGAGACGATTGATCGGCAGGTTGAATCGATTCTGAACCAGCAGTTCCGGCGTATTCTACTGTGATGGTTGCAGCGCCAATAAAATCTGAAAAAGTTGCAGAGAGTTCTGTTAAATCGTCGACTGAAACAGCGTACCAAACGCCGTTTACATCCGTCACCCCTTGCATTGAGTAAGCAAAGTCTCCAGCCTCAATATGCAAAGACAGGTCTTGAGATGGCAGAGTTTCACCTTCGCTGGTGAGTGTTACAGTGAGGTCCAGTGAATCAAGAGCGCTCATCACAAAGGATGTGGAATCATGATGGCCAGAAGTTGAAAGGTTCAACGTTAATTCGGACAGTCGAAGAGAGTTGTTCAGTGTATGAACGGGCCCAATCGATGAGAACTGTTCAGAAGTGTTTCCGTATTCATCATAAGCCACAACAGCGACCCAATAATCCGTACGGTCGACCAATGGAGTGCCGTCGCTAGTGGTCGTGAGATTCATTGAAAATGAACCCGGCCCAGATGCTGTTGTCGTGCTCGTTAGTTCAGTTAAGTTCTCCAATGTTAGAATTTCAAAGGGTTCGACATAGACTCTGTATTCTGAAGGTGCATCTAAGGAGGCATTCCAAGCCAAGTCAAACGAGCTACCGTTGTCGTTGGGAGTATCGATGACCGTCATACCTTGAACAGCAGAAGGGGGAGCGGGGTAAGGGATTGTGACGGCAAGACGGGCCGAAAGATTACTGGTTACGCCGTAAAGGTGCAGTGAGCGGACAACATAATCATAGGAATCGCCTGGTGAGACATCTTGATCGGTTGTTGAATTCATTTCGTTTGAAAACGTTGGATTGTTGAGGTCAAAACTGTTTCCAGACGGCACTTTGAAGACTTCAAATCCAATGAAACCACCGCCAAATTCGATTTCGTCTTGCCATGAGAAGATTACCGTGTCGTAGGTCAACATTTCAAGTTGCAAAACAGGGTCTGTTGGCAGAGCTAGGTTTGGAGCGCCTGGGATGTAATTTGCGTTAAGATTCGAAGCATACAAACTGCCGTTTTTGGATGAAACAAACGGCAAGTCAATCACAATAGTGCCTGCACCGGCCGTTTGGAGTTGATTGATGACGTTGGTAAGATTACCTTGCGCAGCAGGATTGTGTTCTACAATGAAATCCATATCATATCCAATATCGAGTGAACTGATGTTGAAAGTACCATGGCCGACGCTTGTGAAATCAAAGACAAGTGGTGTCATCTCAATGTCATAAAACATTGGTTGTGAGGATTGACCTGCGGACTGAATTGCAAGCAAAGTTGGCATTGTTCCAAGGTCGTCAATCATCATTAGAGGCTCGGTACCCGACGTATTATCGCCAGCATATCCTTCTGCGGTTAGGTCGTATTGACCGTCAAGGTCAATGTCCACACCTACCGACTCCCATGTGCCAATAAACAGGCCACGAACTGTGTCTTCGCCTGCAGATACAACATGTTCCATCTGTCCATCGCTGTTCATGTCTATAAACATAGAATCGGTTGGGTATGTCCACGGTTCGAGCGTTTCTGTAGTGGCGCTAATTGAAGACAGTGTTATGTTGTACAACGTTAGGTTTCCGTCTAATGTCTGAGCGTTACCATCAAGTGTACCAAATTGCGGAACAAAAAGTGATACAACACCGTCAGCATCGTGGTCGGCAATGGTCGTGTTTTCTAAAACTAAGTTCGTCAATACGGAAGATGTTGCCCATCCAGTCGCAGTGTTTTCCGCTATAGTATAGCCTTGGAAGTTCGGCGAGAAAATATCCACGTCGCCGTCTAAATCGATGTCCCCGAGTACGATATCATCGCTGAGACCGTCCATCGTGTCCCCGCTTAGCGATACGGCGCCACTGGCCCAAATGAGTTGATTCGAATATCCGGATGAATCAGAAACAACGGCGGTGAAATCACCTTGATTTCCATCGAAGTAGCCGCCTGCCAAACCCACAAGCTGTGCAGGGGATGATGTTCCGTTTTCGTCAACAATGATGGTGGCGTTGTCTGAAAACGAGTTGCGTCGATCATCGTATTCACGAATTGAAACAATTCCGTTTTGATGGATTGAGAGGATATCTGCTGCTCCGTCCCCGTTGATATCGCCAGCAAGTGCTGAGATAAGTCCGGAACTCAATGCTACCGCCGACGCATTGCCGAAGGTATTCGAACTGGCATTGAACAGATGGACACATGCTAGATTTGCAGTTGGAACAAACGAAACAACATCAGAGTGGTTATCGCCGTTGATGTCTGCAACCGAAAGACTGCTGCTGGAGCTGCATGTGGGGGTCCACGAAGTAGATGTCACTCCGGTTGTAGGGTCCCAATCAAGCATTGAAAGCGCGGCGGAAGAATTTGTCACAGACTGGACAGTTGATAAAACGACAATTTCCTCGCGGCTATCGTTATCGAAATCGCCGGATTCGTAGGTCGTGATTTGACCCATCTGCCTCAACCCTGCGTTAACTTCTGAAGTGTATGTCAGCGAGGCGACTGCGCTTTGAATAGTGGAGATGTGAGGAACATACATTGGCATTGATGAAGCACTACCGATGGAATAAATGTCTTCGGCAGTGTCGTCGTTCGAGAAAGTGTTTTGATGTCCGATGTCACCAAACCCAACACCTTCAAACGCCCATTCTTTAATGCCATCTTGATTGATATCCAGCGACACTTGGCCCGGAGAAACATCGTTGTGATCAACATTAATGTAAAATTGCGCTGATTCGAAGGTCACATTTCTCGGAACTTCAATCGAAAAATTCGTATCCGTTTGATTCGCTGTAAGCGGCACGGTGATTTCTGAAGTACCATCCGAAAAGAGATTGATAGAGCCGGCTTGGCCGTTTGCACTGGCCGAAAGTAGCGCGCCGGATTGGGCAAAAACAAGTAAAAAGAAAACAAAGAATGTTGTGAATCGATTCAATTTCATTTCGAGGCCTCCAGAGGAGGGCGATGCCCTCTTGTAATTCAGGAAAGAAAGAGTTGAGGTTTTCAAGCCTTGCTTCATCCAGTGGTAAAAATGGCGGATGCATCCCGCTAAAGGATTAAGTGAGACGTATGAATAGAGTATTTTGAAGAGGGGTCACTTTGGATAGGTCTGCTAAGATATCTGTAACTGCAGGCGACGTTGATTTTGAGTTGGATGGCTCTCCAACAGAAATCGAAGAAAGGCTCTCGCACTTGCGCCAAGATGATTCCTGGGGCATCATGATTGAACGCTTGAAAAAAGCCCGTGAAGAGGCAATGGATACCGCCGTCGATGCTGCAAAAAAATCCGGCTTACCAAGCAGAGGTGCTGACTTCAAAAAACTGATTGACACCTATTCGCTCAAAAGGAAACCAGACCAAGTCCTCGGTGCAATACACTACCTTAGAGACGTCGAAAAAGTGATGGACAGCCCTCCCCGCGTCATCAATCAACTGTTTGATGATGCTGGAATCGACTCACCAGGAAATCTTTCTCTCTACCTCAACCGACTGCGAGAACGTGAATTCCTCATTATCCCAAACGGTAGCGAAGACAAGAACCGCTATGCCGTGCTCAGCCCCGAAGGTCAAGAACATCTGAACAAGCGTTCCACCAAGTGAGGGTTTCAAATGGTCATGTCAGGCGGTGGTGGCGATGACCCCCGTGAATCAAAAAGTGAAGAATCTGTTGTTTTAGATTGGTCTTTTCAAAACCACAAAGAAGCAATACTGCGTAAGGGAAGGCACTCGGGTTCAAACTTTCGCAGAGCGATACTGGACAATGCTGACTTGACAGAGGGCGATTTTACCAAATCCAGTTTTAGGAGAGCGTCCATGGTTGAAATTGACTTGATGAAATCCGCATTTGACGGCTCAGATTTCCGTGGAGCAGACCTAAGAAAAGCAAGACTCAATCTTTCTAATTTCCGAAATTGTAAGTTTGCAGGAGCGGATTTACGAGGCATCCGTGGGAGATACGCAATATGGCAAGGAAGCGATTGGTGGAATGCGACAATGGACGACGATTTGAAGAAAGTACTCTCCAAAAAATGGCCACGCCCAACTTCTGAGTAACTCTCATTCACTTTCCATACTCAATGTTACTTTATGCTCCGGATAAAGGGCAAGTCGGGCCCTTGCATTGATCATTGGTAAGGCCGCCATACCTAGGCACATAACCATGCAAACACCGCATAAATAGGTCGTTATTTCGTAGGTTAACAGCAATACGCCTTCCAGATGTGCATCGGCTGCACCCTTTACCATGAGGCTACCAGCAGTACCGGAAACCAAACCCAGTGTTGCCCCACTGACGGCAAGTTTAGCCCCCAGTCCATTAAGTAAAATCAGCAATACTCCACCAGCAATCAGCAAAAGACTTGCTAAGACGAGCCCATAACCTCGAAGAGCGTAACCCCCTGATTCACGTGCTGCATCGTGAAACGTTTGATACTCCTCAGTAGTGATTTCGCTGCTGCCATCACCTTGGCTGTTTGGAACTTCAAGGATCATTCCTACCTCTTCATCCGAAAGGTCTGCAGCATTGTGGAGGCCAATGTCGCCGTAAGCTTGCCCTAACAGCACCAAAGCGCCAAGGATAAGAAGGATTCCAATAGATCTCGGGCCTTTCGTGTCAGGACGAACTGCAAAGAGGTCTGGAGGAAGTTCTGCCTCCAACTGACTCTCGTCCATTCGCATCGAAAACCCAAGGTCCACACTTTCGTCTCCTTTTTTCGGTAAAATTTCTAAATCGGACTCACTCATGCGGATTCCTCCTTCGTATGTGTGAGTAATCCTGCCCGAATATCCTCAGGAATCGCCATTGGAGATATTGTGTCCATATCAACGCATACCGTAACGTGAGAAGATTCCCAAACGACTTCTTCGTTTTGATTGTGAAACTTGTACGCCCATGTGCACGATTTCGAGCCGACTTTGGTAAGCCAAATAGTGGCATGCACTGTATCCCCATACCGCAGTGGAGTGATAAAATCAGTTTCAATATGGACAATCGGGAAGCCGATTTTCCTTTCAAGCAGCATTGTCGGGTAAGGTATACCGCAAATGGGCTCCCAACACTCCTCAAAAAAACGGTGCGCTAAGTCATAAATACGCGGGAAATAGGCTATCTGGGCACTGTCAATCATAGGGAAATCAACGCGCCTTGAGAGTCGAACCGCCATGTATCGTCGAAGGGTCTTTGCATCATGAAGGCTTGTATTCAGTCCACCAAGAACCCTCAAAAAGCAACCCGTTGCGCTTATATCCAATCGGTTAGTGGCCCGACTACAAGGCCCTATAGTGTAGCTTGGATATCACGCCGGCTTGCGGAGCCAGCAACCCGTGTTCGAATCGCGGTGGGGCCGTTCTTGTCCTCTTTGAGTGCAACCGCTGCATCAAGATTTAATCTTCCAATCGTGCATTTCCCAATTCTGCTCTTCAGCAAATTGCCGGAAAGAACCCTTGGCATTGATAGCGACTGGATGGCCGGTTATTCGCATGAACCACGAATCGGCCATGGTGTTTCCATAGCCATAGCATTCCTCAAGTTCATGACCATGCTTCATGGCATCTGCTTCAACAACAGCAATTTTCCCCTTGCGTCGAGGGACGGACCAACCGCGCTCTGAGCCGCTGAGGATGCCTTCACGGACATCTGGGCCGCAGCCGTAAACTGCATCCATTCCAAGAACCTCGCCCATGGCTTCAGCCATCGGTGCTATGGTGGCAGTTACCAAAACCACTCGATGGCCCTGAGACTTATGCCATTTGAGAGAATCTCGTGCTTCTTTGGATATTTTGGAAGAGAGATTGCTCGTGGCTATTTGATTTGAAAACTTTTCAAGCACGGTCCATGAAGCAAGTGAAAAATGCCCGCGGTTGCGCGCTGCATCGTAAAAAGCTCGACCTCGAAGCAGGTTCGAAACAAGCCCAAAGGTCCATGCTACGGCACCATAGGGAATTCTCCACGGCCGCTTACGACCAAGATAAGCAGTGAGCGTTTTTTCGCTTGAAGCGTCTAAAAGCGTTCCATCAAGGTCAAAATACGCCGCCACGGATTTTCCCATGCCTTACGCACATCCGATACGATACATGAGTTAAACCCCCGTAAAATCTCTAATTTTTACGACTTTTTGCCGCTTCTGTGCAACCAAACTCGCCATACACTCGACGTCCTGCAGTATGATCTTGCCACCACACAAGATATTCTGAAAGGTGTCTTGGGATGAAGAAACCAACTTTACGGGGTGTAAGTCCATGATTTCGCATTGCTCGATCGTGACTTAGATTTGCTACAATCGATTGGGCTGAGCAACCTGGATTCGCCCCTACAAAAGAAAGAATTTCTTTCTTGAGCCGTTCAAACCTTGCTTTCTTTTGAGTACCTTTGCCTTTTTTTCTTGGAGACATAAATCGAAAAACTCTGTCAACCCATATCAAAGAAACCGTGGCAGTCCCATCGGGTAAAATCACTCAAATGAGACGTTTTGAGTGGTTTTCCAGTTCGCTGTGGCAAGTTTCTTTGCCTTACCGTCAGCAATAATCGGATGAATATCCTTTAATCGACCATGCATGCCTTGGACTTGGAATTTAACTCGAAGTTCTGCAGCCTGATCACGGACAACTGCTTCCATTTGAGCCTCATCCAACTCAACCGAGGCAAGTGAAGAGCCATCAGACTGGCTGCTGATTGTGAAAGTCGTTCCAGTAACAGAAAGAGATGGACGGAAGTCCATGTCGTTTGGATGATTCATCCATACTGAAACATCGACTGAGAGGGAGTCGCGAATATTTACTCGGCTAATTTCTACGGTATCGACCATGGCAACCAACTCATCCGAAGTGCTCCCGCTTCTTACACCTTTTTATCGAACAAAGTGGTCACTCATAGGCGATTTCTGTAAGGACTGGTATGAGAATCGTAACTGTGACCGTTAGCGTCCAGTCGTTACCTGGGTCTGGGTCTGGTGTTCCTTCAAACAACGGGTCTGGGTCTGCTTGTTGGGCAGTTACGGACCAAACCCATGTGCCTTGACCCTTACGAGTGCCGGAAGCCCCCAACAACTGCTCGAGGAGTTGCTGCTCTGAATCAGAGTCATAGATGCCGTCTTCACCGGAGGGATTCATGTTGTCAGCAGAAAGCGTAGCAGACGCGGATTCGTTTGCAGTCAAATTTCCACCTCCAGTTTGTGCGTTCCTTTCGTAGTTATCTTTGACAATAAATACGCTGAGCGTGAAGTTGTCTTGTGGAGCGAGGATGTCTTGTTGGAGTTCAAGCACGCCGTTGAAGCTGATGACTCTGCCTTCGGCGCCCGGAGTGATGTTTCCTTGCCACTCTTGGCCTTGATCGAGATATTCATCCCAAGTGAATTCTACTTCCTCGGTTTCCCAAGACACCTCATATTTGCGAGATTTAATTTCAAGAGAAAACAATTCTTTGATGAAGGCGTCAGCAGAATCTGTCACGGTTAGGCTGCACTGAACTGTACCTGAGCGGTTGGTCGGCAACAGAACGGTCTCAGTTGTCGCATCGATATCGTTTCGCATATCTCCGTCGCCGTCGCTGTCTTCGCCCCAATCCAAGTCCCAAGCATACCGAAGAAGGTCGCCCTCGGGGTCCGTGCTTTTACTTGCATCAAGCATCACTGAATCTCCAGAACGTATTGATTCTGGATAGGTTAGATTGAGAACGGGCGCCCCGTTAACATTGATTGTCGTCGTTGCTGTGTCTGCCCCGCCTTGGCTGTTAATAACCGTTAATTCAACCGTGAAAATGCCGAATGAAGAATACCGGTGTGAGGTAAATCCTGTCGTTGTCTCAGTGGTCTGCCCGTCGCCAAAATCCCATTGGTAGTCGGTGATGACCCCTTCGATAGGTTCCGAATCACGTGCGTCGAAAGTGACCGTTTCACCCTCTTGGATTTGAAGCGGATATGCTGTCAAGTTTGCCCGTGGGTCAACAGTGAAATCTAACCCACTGGTGCAGCCGGCAAGAAGGCTTGAACAGACAAGTAATCCAACCATGGCAAGAGTACGGAGCCTACGCCCTGCTTTTCCTTGCCACATGGAAATTGCTGAATACCCACCCTATCTAATGCTTGGGGCGATACTCTCGGCATGATTCGGTTTCTAGAGTCGGTGTTTGCAGTCAGAGTTCAACTTCTTCAGGTAAATCTCCAAGAATCGTTACCGATTCGAGATGATCACCCATTTCTTCAACGGATTCGTGCTCAATAATGTTCAGCAATGAATGGTCGGATTCGGTTTCTTCCTCCACCAACAAGTCTTCTGCTTCAACTGCACCAACGTCGTAGTCGGGCGGGGAGTCAGAGACGGGTTCAGGCCTAAGTTGCTGATTTTCGCCTTCCAGTTCGGCCATCGCTTCATCGATTACACTTTGCTGTCGGGATGCGTGTTCTTTCTTCATCTGTTCTTCCAGGGGGTCTCTGTATTCCGTTTCGTTCGAATCAGTGGTTTCCGATTTAGAACCAAAAGCTTGTTTGAATCGGTCGAGGAAGCCCATATTCCAATGGTGGCGGAGTCCAAGTATGGGCTTTGCTGTTGCTTGATAATCCAGCGAGATGTTCAAGGATGGTCAGCGTTGTTGATTCATTATGGCCCCCAATATCCTTGACGGTGAGCGTGTGCTCGCCTTTGATTTGGAAACCACGGGCATTTCCACTTCCTCGGACAGAATCGTTCAAATCGCCCTCATTGGCGCTGCCCTCGATGGTGAACCGATTCATTATGAACGAATCATCAACCCAGGCCGGCCAATCCCGTATGGAGCCAGCAACGTCCACGGCATCTATGACAGTGATGTGCGAGGAAAAGGAAGGTTCTCATCCATCGTCGATGAAGTCGCTGAACTGATTGATGGCGCAGTTATTGTTGGACATAATGTCCGGAAATTCGACCTTGAAATGCTTGAAGGTGAATTCCTAAGGCTCGGAAAGCGTATGCCTCGCCCCAAAGCAGTCATGGATACCTATGAACTGGTTCGACGGCTCAAACTCCCTCGGCCACACAACCTTGGAGCATTGTGCGCAAGGCACGGTATCTCATTGGAGAATGCACACACTGCTGCTGCTGACGCTGCAGCATCATTGCTCCTGTTTTGGCGGCTTTCTGTTGACCATGCGCCATCGTTTCGACACTCTCTTGAAGAACTCGAGCGTTGGGCTGTTCACGGCAATATCTCATCAGATGCAAGCCAATTAGGGCGGGGTTTAGGAGATTTAGAACCGGTCGACCAGATTGGAAAAATCCGCAAAGATGGAGACCAAATGATTCTCGCATTCGGAAGACATCGAGGCAGAGATATCCTTGAAGTTCAAGCTGAAGACCCTCGATACATTCACTGGTTGTTGTCTGCGAAAGGAATTGAAGACGAAGCAGCAAGAGAACTGGTTCGTGAATACCTGGATGTTGAAGAGTGAGAAGGGGGCGATTTGCATTATCCGAGGATACCCTTTTTCTTGGAATAACAAATACATCTAAAATCTCACTGAAATTGGTGAAATAAATAAATATTAGTTTACATTTCATCAAACATGGCCACCCACCTAATCGGCAAAGTGTTGACAATCATCACGATGGGTTGGGGAATTTTTCTTTTGTTCGTGTACTGGACTAATTATTTCGAGTTAGACATTATTAGTGATGAAGATATACTATACATGGCGTGCTTAAATTCAATTTCCTTCACTGCGATTACAGTAGGTTTTTTCTTTTTCCAATTCCAAAGTGATTCTAGAGTCGTTATTTCTCCCCAATGATTTTCTTGTATAATTCCAAGAAGATTATTCGAATACCCATTGCAAAGTTAAGTGACAATCAAGGGTTAGCAGTGGGTCTTTTCATACGCCACCCATTACTCAGTACTGGTACATCAAAGAGTACGCAGCCGCCCTGTTTATTCGCTTCATCCGCAATAAAAAGATAACGAGAAATCACAATGCTAGTTGGTAGTTGCAGGCAGGGAAGAGTGGTGCACATTGATTCGTAGCGCTCCGTTTGAATCTCGCATGTATCCGAATGTGAATTCCGCCTTGACCTCATTTCCTTCAGGTGACGTGAAAAAATAGTTCCCCATTACCAAAGCAGTTGATTCGTTAAGAATCGTACCTTGATTTTCAAAACGGACATTCGTCCAACCGTTGATGGCAAACCCGTTGTCTTCAGGGCATTCCCCATTTGATGCAGTGAAATACGAAAGTGCTTCTTCAAAAGTAGAACGGAACTGTTGCTCTGCTGCCATGGTAGGCTTAAACAAGACTGGGCTGATCTCGTATGCATACAATGTATCGATGTGATTTTTCGCCATCCCAACATAGTCCTCACCGGAACTGTGTGCTGCAGAAATAGCGACGATGCCATCTCCCCACGCTCGCTGGGCTTCCTCCACTTCAGTAGCAGTCACCATTGAATGACGCTTGAATCGGCACTTTATGAATCCGCGGGTGAGGGCGTTTCTGGACAGTTCGACTGGCCGACTCGTGTCGAAAAAAGGCCGGAACTGGAATTGAAGCAAGACGCTTGTCAATGTAATCGATTACATCACTGCCTGTGGAATTCAACGCCGTCCGGCATTGGACTCCATGGTAAGACATCGCACCAGTGGCCAATTCTCCATGCTCGAGCTTGCGTCATTATTGAGCCCAGAAACAATGCACCTTGATGGCCGGTTGCTAAGACTTCATCCAAGGCCTCTTTACCGCGATTATCGAAACGAGCGGATTGGCGCACTCCTGTGGGCATGGCACGTCCGTTGGCATCTGCAGGCTCGCACAATTCCAAAACTGCTGAACCCGTTGCTGAATCGTATTCTTGCAGGAGAACGACTGCATCTGAAAAATCACTCTTGTGAAGTGTCCCGTTGTCGTTTCTCCAATTCCACCAGTGCGGACACCATGCTTTCCAATCACAAAATCCACCGCATGAAGAGTCTCCAATAGTGGGCTCCATTGGGAGCGGCGTTGGTACAGTTGCTTGCCATGCAGCATAGGCTTGTTCGAGGACGTTCTCTCCTTGCGCAGCCCACTTTGATGCATTCTGAGTGTACCATCCTTCAGTTCGGACATTTGGAGCGCTCGGATTGTTCGCAAGCAAGATATCTCGATACATTCGCAGTTGACGGTTTACATCGGTCTTGAGTTCGGTTTCCGGGGTGCGACCAGTTTTCAGATCAGCAACCAACCAACCAACCAATTCTCCTTCGTCATTGACATCTCCCATCAGCAAATCGAGACGGCCCATCAGGCGGCCATCGGAGGTTTTCAGTTCCCCTTCCACGGCAATCGCTAATTTTTGAATACGTCGCCATAGAGCCCCAGTAATCCTTTCCTGCTCAAGGCTACGCACACCTACGTGGTCAAGCAACATCATAATTGCACCGCGTTGATTTCTGACAGCCTCCTTCCACTTGTCTTCTTTCCATTGAGGGCGTCGAGGGGTCGCATGAAAGATCGCTTTCTCCTCTTCCCAACGCGTCTTGAGGACGTCCTCTGCAAATTCTGGCATCCAGCCACTTTCAGCGTCTTTGATGTGGGATATATCGTGAAGCAGTAGATCTTCGACTGAGGCGTGTACTGCTGTTCCGAGCGAGGCTGCCATTCCTGCTTTACGCGGCAAACCTTGACGGCTTAACCAGTACATACGGGGGCACGTTTCGTACCTGTTCCACGCAGATGGAGAGAGCATGTGTGGGCGGGGCTCAGAAGCCTGTTGCTCGGTCATAGCGCTCGGTTGAGTTCAATCAACATGAAACCACCGCCAGTATCATTTCATGCAAAGTGTTGAAACCTAAGAGCGACAGCAACGAAACATGGAACGCCCAAGTGTGCGCTTGAATACAAAAATCGAAACTGAAAATGCAATGGTCGTTGCCTGTTTCCCAAGCATTGGGATGGTATCGAGCGTCGTCGCTCACTTTCTCATCGATCACCTTGACCTCGAGTTCGTCGGTGCTGTTGTCGACCCTCGACTGCCGGTCATCACACTCATTCAGGAAGGCGAACCTTTGCCTGTCATCCGTGCATACGCTGGAAAACCGCAATGCACAATCGAAGGATGCGATCAAGTGATTCTCTTGATGAGTGAACTGGTCATCCCTGAACCCCTCGTCAACGACATCGTATGGGCCATGTTTGAATGGTCACGAGAAAACAAAATTGTTCATGCTGTGGTCATTGATGCATTCGCAAAAGAAGGTATGAAAGGCAACCTCAACGGTGCTGAACCTACCATCGAATACGAAGACACTGAAGGCATCGATGTCGTCGGAATTGGTGCAAACCAAAAGGTTCGAGACATGCTGAAATCAATGGATATTACGCTGCTCAATCAAGGTGTCATCAAAGGCATTAACGCTGCGATTCTCAGTGAAGCACGTCGCCGTGGACTCGATTTGATGTCGATTATGGTTGAAGCCGACCCTCGTTGGCCTGATGCTCGTGCTGCTGCTACCCTAATTGAAACACTCAACAAGGTCCTACCGACCATTGACTTGCCGCATCAACCATTGCTCGAAGAGGCTGAATTCTTAGAAAGTCAAATCAAAGCCATGATGGAAGGTGCTGATACGAAAACTGAAGTCTCAACCAGCAACTCAATGTATGGATGATACTGCATTCATTCGCAACCATCCCAACACAAGTAAGCCGAGTCCAAGGACGAGGCTGATGCCACTGATTGCTGTCGGAAAGAGAAGGACTGCATCGTATGGCAAACTCAAAACATCGAGCAAAGATTCGTTTCTCAAAAAAGTTCCACCTGCAGATGCGGTCAACAGCATTGAGCCGCAAGCCGCCAAACCAGCAATGCTGTGCAGAGCCGTCGTCTTACTTGTTGCCCAAACGTTCGTGCCTAAGCGCCAACGGCTTGCGAATACACCAATCGCAAAGCCCATTCCAGTCATAGAAAGGAACATTTTGTTGACCAAAATTGGGCTATTGAGGCCTTCACCCGGAGCTGAAGACAGGCCACTCAATACCGCAAAAGGAGTTGCTGCAAGGCCAAAGACGAGTGTGAAGTGAGCGACATTGTCAAACAGTGGTTTCCAATCCGTCTTCTTGAGAACATCAAGATGAAGAAGAAGGCAAAACAAGAAACACAGACCTGATACCGAAAAAGCACCTACGACCAATTCCGTTGAAACGACATGGAATGTTTGTGGGGAAATCATTCCTGTCCACCTCCATACTTGCCGGCCAAATAGTCGTGGCCATACCATCTCCATTGGTCTTCATTCCATCCGTTTGGCAATCCACCAGCAGGTAGAGGGGCAACTTCAGAATCTTCAGAAAGACCGTCGGTAACAGATTCAATTGCTGGCGCAGTATCCAAATGTTGAGGTAATAAATCGGTTTGATCATACTTGCTCGATTCGGGAAGTGGTGAAAAGCGGGATTGGAGAGAAATGACCGCCCCTGCAATCAAAAACAGAAGAGCAAATGCTTGTAGGTACACAGCGAATTCCTCGACCTCCCATCCTGCTTCTTCAGCAGTCAAGGTGAACCATGGCGTCGTTTGCTCTGGACCATCGCCTTGGAGAATTGCACGCCATTGGAGCGATGTAGGTTGGAGTGCTGCAGGAATGGTTGCACTCCACATATTTTCCCCCGATGAATTGACTTGTGCGCTCATTACTGCGCCTCCTTCAACTTTCCATTGCACCTGCACAGATTCGGCGAACTCTGTTTGCAGTACCAATTCCGTGGGGACACCGAGAATACGCTCTGATTGCGGTGTGAAGTCGGCGGAGAGTCGAGGTAAGTTCTCTGGCACTTCACTCGCCTCAACAGAATATCCGCTTGGAGTAACTCCGAAGAACGGAGAAGAAGAGCCGCCGTGATGAATGGCAGCAAAGAAAGAGGTCGTGCCAATACCCGAACTACGAACGACCCATGAAACACTTGTTTCGCTTTGGCCGCTCGAGAGAGTTTGCTCAACATAATTTGCAGCCCCGCCGTTGGAGTCTGAAAGAACTTCCCAGCCAGCGTCTTGAGGGGTGTCTGAATGGCCAGTTGTATCTGTCAAAAGGAAGAACCCTACAACACCGGTTGAACTCAACGATAAATTGGTCGCAGTAAGGGTGATCGTGGTTGGAATCCCAGCATAAACAGTCGATGAAGACGAAAGAGTGAGTGTTGCCAATGATGTTTCATTCAGTGCCGCATCGCCGTGGCATGCCCCTCCGCATTGCATATCGCGTGTCGCATCGCCGTTGCCGCCAGGTTCTGCAGCACCGTAAGTGGAACTGATCAGAAGAAATGAAAGAAGCATAACGACGTAGATTCGGCGATTGAACTTCAAATCAATCTCTCCTCAAAAAAGTGAAGACGCCTATGCCAAGTCCAAATATCAGCAACATCATTCCAGTGATAAGGCCGCCAGTTGTTGATGACCCTGGTGCAGATTGAACAGATATTTCGACAAGAACTGTTTGAGTTGCCGAAGTTCCTGCAATGAGCATCTCTTCGTCGATAACAGGCTGGATTGCGTAAGTGTTTTCTCCAGCGAAGAGCGGTTGATCGGTAAACGAAAGTTCAGTGGTTGTTCCGATTGAAACGCCGTTTCGAAGAATCGAAAAGTTCGCTTCCGGGCCATCCCATGACCATTCTAAATCGACGTTTCTACCGTTAGAAGTTGAAGTAAATTCGGAGATAGTAGGGCCTTGAACAACAAGCAACTGAACGTTCGAAGAATCTTCACCACCCATGTCGTCAACGACCATGAGCGTTACAACCGTATTCGCAGTTGGGAATATGGAAATCTCAGTTCCCGAAGCGGAACCAGTCATGCTGTCCGTATCCGTCCAAGACCACAAAGCCGACACGATTTGACCATCGATATCCGTTGAAAGGCTCGCACTCAAATCAACTCGTTCACCCAACCAAATAGGATCAGTCTTCACGGTAATTTCTGAAGTTGGTTCAGTGTTGAGGACCGTTGTCGAGGAGACGACTGTCGCACCAGAGAGGAGGCTTTCATCGGTAGGCGTGACATGAATAGACCACGTTTGCCCAGGGCCAAGGTAGGAGGCTGGAACGCTCGTTACGTTCATCAATGTGCCATCAAGGAAACCGTTTCTGTACCATTGTATGCTCGATTGAACTTCTTCCTCGTCTGCATCATCGGAGGTGATTACGGCGTTGAGTGGCCCCAGTGAGGTGACGTTTTCCGTGAGTGTAACCGATGCTGTTGGAGCGCTGTTGAGAATGGTCACATCAGCCGTAAGTGAAATGCTGCTGAGAGCGACTCCATCGCCTGCCTTTACTTGTACAGTCCAAACTTCGCCTTTCAAGGTCGATGAAGCGGGTAGCGTTGTAAAGCCAGTCAATGATGATTTCATAGTTCCATCGCGCCACCATGTGATTTCCGAATTTGATGGTGCATCGCCATCAATATCAGACATCGTGAACTGAACAGAGACTTCATCGGTCGTGTATGCTTCTGCATGCGAAAGAGATACGGATTCGGTGACGGGCGGGGTATTTTGGACCGATATCTGGTTGCTGTTTGCCCAAGTAGACCATTCTGTGCCATCGTTTACTCGAACTTTAGCAAACCAAATCTGACCTTTTTCAGTAAATGATGAAGGGATTAACAAACTGTTCTCAGCAAAACCAAAAGCAGCATTGTTGAGGAACCATTGGATTTCTACATCGACCTCGGCGTCGCCGTCTGCATCGGAATACGTGTAAGATACGGTGAAATCATCGGTCGTGAAATGAGGACCGGGGCTCAATTGTACCGTGTTTGCAGCCGGAGGTGTGTTGACCTGACCGCTGCCAATGGTGACGGACTGAGAAGAAACCCATTGTGAAACATCTTCACTGTCGTTCGCTCGAATCTCGACAACCCATGAATCACCGTCGCGAGTTGCATACGCTGGCAATGTTTCCACATCGTTCAATTCTGGAATCAGTACGCCGTCCAAAAACCAACGGACATCATAACCAACAGCATCGGTATCCGCGTCGAATGTGGAACTTGTAAACGAAATGGTATCGTCTTCAGTGGGCTCAGTAGGATTGAGCGATGGAGTTGTTACAGTCGGAACAGAATTGGCGATCGTTAGCACATTACTGGAAACGGAAGTGCCTGGGTCCGAACCGTCAGAAGGCGTCACTGTTGCACTCCATTCTTGCCCCTTTGCAGTTTCAGACGATGAAACGGTCAAGCCAGACAACGAAGTCTGCTCAACTCCGTCTTTGAACCACTGGATTACTGTGCCAGATTCTAGATCGTTTTCGGGGTCTGTATACGTATATGAGAGGACCAGCGTGTCGGTCGTAGTCGCTCCACTTGGGCCAAGCATGAGGTTTGAAACGCTTGGTGGCGAGTTTGGAGCGGCTCCGGCTTCAGGAATCTGAAACGAAAGGGTATCCCAACGGTCCCCGTTGTTGTTGCCACTCGAATCCGCTGTTAGCCCTGCAACTGTAAGAGCGGTTACGCCAGAGCCAGAAGATGGTGCAATCCAATCGATGCTCCAAGAGCGTTGGCTGCTTCCAGTAATCGAATGTGTAGCACTGTCTTGTGCTTGATTAACATTAACGGCGAAGCCAATGCCCGCAGACAATGTGCCTTTGTCAACCTCCAAATTGAAACCTCCAGAGCTACCCGTAACTCCGTTACTCACAGAAATACTGAGCGTGTAGGTCGAGCCGGCCGTGTATTGTGCTGGATGGCCGGTCAGTGAAACGGTTGCCGCAGGTGTACCGGATTGAGAATGGCATGAGCAACCAGTACTGCGGTTGTGAATACCGTTGGAATTACCTTGCGTGATAGGCGTTGACCCCAACAAGACCAAAAGCACCATAGCGGCTACAAGGAACTTACTATTCATGTCAATTCCAATCGTCCAGCGGTTATCAAAGAGTTGGTGCATTGATTTACAAAAGGCTGTTTCAACGGTAGTCAAAGAGTGATGGTTGCTTGATTTTCGAAGATTCGACGTCCGTATTCGAAGACGGAGTCGTTGATTCTCGTGCTGACGTCACACCGTGTGCCTGTAAAGCTGCTTCGAGTTGTTGCTCATTCCAAACTTGGACACCTAAGGACTCTGCTTTCGTTTTTTTCGAACCTGCTTTTTCGCCGGCTATCAAAACACTGAGTTGCGAGGAGACGCTTCCAACAACCTTACCACCAGCCGCTTTAATGGTGAGTTGAACTTCTTTTCGTGGGCGTTGAAGAGTACCGGTGAGGCAGAACGTCATTCCGTCAAGAGGCCCCCCTGAGGCTGCTTTCGGTTGATTCGTTATGGAGAGCAAGTTCGAAAGGTCGAGGAGCATTTCTTTGCGCTTTGAAAGCCCGTCACGGACCTGCAAAGCCACTTTTTCGCCTATGCCATCAACAGTGCAGAGTGAACGTATAGCCTGGTTTTCAGTGTGCTGCTTTCCATTCTCGTCGGTAAGTGGGCCAAAGTTAGCATCCGTAATTGATGCAAATGCATCTTCCACCCATTGCATGAGCGATTGAAAACTCTCAACATGCTGAGCGACCGATGTTGCAAGTTCAGGACCAATGCCAGGTAGACCCAGTGCATGCAAAAACTTCGCAAGTGGGAGTTTCTTGACTTTGCTCAATTCATTTAACACATTGAGAGATGATTTTTCACCCATCCTCTCAATGCTCTGTAACTCAGACTGTTGAAGCCTGAATAAGTCTGGTATTCCAGAAATAAGTTCTGCGTCGAGGAGTTGCTCGACCAGTTTTTCACCGATACCATCCATCTCAAGGGATCTGCACCAATACAGAATCGTACGACTGGTCCTCGCATCACACATCAAATCACTGCAGCGAAGGAACGCACCTTCGACTTCTAAATCTCCGTTGCAAGCAGGACATTGCGAGGGTATGTGAATGGTTTTTTCAGACGGAAGTGTGCCTTCAAAAGCAGTTCCGTCAGCGTGAAATCTACCCTCAAGGTCGCTTTGACTGGCTGGGCCGAGTCCGGATTCGATTTTTGGAATCACGTCTCCTCGGCGAACGATGAGAACCTTATCTCCAAGATTGAGATTCAACCGTTCAACCTCTCCGACATTGTGCAATGTCGTATTTTCAACAGTCACCCCACCTACAGTTTGAGGAGCGATACGTGCGACAGGCGTCACCGCCCCGGTTCGACCGGTTTGCCAATCAACACCCAACAAGACCGAAGTCGCTTCTTCGGGTGGAAATTTCCAAGCAAGTGCCCACCGTGGATGATGTGCTGTTGATCCGAGTCTTTCTCGCTGCTGCAAATCATCTAATTTGAACACGATTCCATCGATTTCAAACTCGTATGAACTGCGTTTCTCGCTCCACTGCTTGGTGTATTCAATCATCTCTTTTTGCGGGTGTTCGGTATCGAAAACATACCAAGGGGCTGGTTCAATACCGATCTCATTTTTTAGCATTTCAAGCAATTGGCTGTCGTACTGGACTTCAGGTGAGTCGTTAACGAATTTCACATCGTATGCACAAAACACCAGATCAGAGGCTTCTGCTTTGCCATCTCCATGCTTCTGACGAAGTGCTCCAGAGCAGAGATTGCGAGGATTCGGCGAAACATCACGGTATTTTTCCTCAAATGTTTTCAACGGCATGACGACTTCACCGCGGACATGGCAGTCAACTGGAATGTTGAGCCGGGTGGGAATATTTGCCACTTGCTTGGCATTCAAGGTTACGTCCTCGCCCCTTTCACCGCTTCCACGGGTAGCAGCCCGGTGGAGGTTTCCAGCCACATACTCCAGAGAAAGTGCAGACCCATCCAGTTTCGGTTGGGCAAGGTACTGTTTTCCACCAGAGGTTGATTGAGAGATAAAGTGGATAATGTCTTCATCCGTAGTTCCCTTGTCCAGCGAGCGCATTGGAAAACGGTGTTCGACCTTCACTGTACCAGGGAGTGGTTCAGGCCCAACTTGGTGGAGGACTGCATTCTCTGGGTCGAGACTTTTTAGCTCATCCCATAATGCATCGAATTCAGCATCGGTGACCTCTGGAGACGACTGATTGTAGTACAACTCGCGGTGATAACGAACGGCCTCGGCCAGTTGCTGAATACGCTCCGGACCGCCCATGATACATCACCCATGCCACAGGATATGAACGTCACGAAAATTGAAGCCCAAGCAACTCTACATCTGCGAGAGGGCAGCGAGTCATAATCGCATGCGTAAGAATGCGGAGATGTATTTCTGCGACAACGTGAACGGTGGAGTTGAACATGTGGCCTGCATGTACGTTGTTATCGTCATCCGACCAACAGCAGTGGATGTGAGTGAAGGCTTTGCCTTCTTGAGTGCGGGCAACATTACCGGACAGACTGACAAGTTCTGAAGCTGACGGCAAAGAGCGGCGCTGGTACACGCCTTCTTCGTCCATGTAGCCGTATATGTTCTCACGAGTGCGCCCGATACCACTGGTTATTGCAGCCGCATCAAATCCTACTTTGTCAGCCAAGGATTGTAGGGATTCATGTATTTCCTCATTCGGGTCAATGCGCACAAACAAGTCTTCACCACTGCGAGTCCATTCCATGCCTTCGCTAACGCAAGACGCCTATTGAGAATAACGCTATTCTTCTTCGGAATGCTGTCGAGAAAACGGGTCCCATTTGCGTTCAGAATCAAGGACGAGTTCAATGCGAGAACGCGCTACTGAGAGATCGTTTGGTGAACCTCCTAACGGTAACGGGCCGAATACGCCCCAACCTTTTCTCAAGAGCATGATGCGACGCGCTGGTTGACGTTGTTGGAGTCGCAGGCGCTTCCAATCGTAGCGTTGACCGTCAGCAAACAGATGCGTTCGAGTTACAGCATATCTTTTGGGAATCAACAATGAAATGAGGTGAAGAGACAACAGAGCATCCCATACCACTGCATACCATATGCTGGTGTCTGAAGCAGAAAGTAAAGCCCATGGGAGAGCCATCATTGCTGCCATCGAAGCGAGATTACCCCACTGCCGAATGACCTCTTGCGGACCTTCACTCTTCCAAGCAAAACCCCCTTTCTTCAATTCACCCATTTGGGGTATATCTTGACGTTGGCGTGTGAGCCAGAATGCATCCCAGGCAACAATGCCTGCAAGAATAATCACGGCAAACAAAGCCGCAGTGTCAGCGGAAAGAATCAAATCTTCTTCGGCCATTGAAACACCTCAAAGATGACGTTCGTCAACGAGAGAGATGTCACCTGCATTGCCGCCACCACGCTTCATTCGAGCAGCAAAGGCAATCAAACCACCAATGACCAAAACGATGAGGAGAAGAGTTCCCGTGGAAAAATCTCCCGATTCTGTAGAGGTTTCTCCTTCATTGGCATCGAGAATCCCATCGTTATCATCGTCTACATCGGCAACGAGGGATGTTTCCTTGCCTTCTGGGCAAACGACGTTGTTTGGCAAACCATCACCATCGGTATCTTGCCATGCGCATGGGTCAACAGGCCAAGCATCGCGGGTATCTGGATGGCCATCGTTGTCATCGTCCGTATCCTCGCTGTCCGGGCCACATGGGAAGCCGATCTCTGCATCAAACCAAACTCCAGTTGACAGGGTGAACGTGCATGTATTTGTCCAATCCTTGTCGCTGTCAAGTTCCGTTACTTCAAAATCCACAGCATCAATGCCAATTGCTCCGAGCGAGTCGGACACTTGAACTTCAAGAACATACAATCCGTACTGCAAATCCGTGATGTTGAACTGCTCTTCATTTGGTCCGCGCATAACTTCTACGCCTGAAGAATCTGAAATAATCCAAACCAACGTCAATTGCTCTTTGGAATCTAAATCATCGGAATACGATGCTGCAGCCATAAGGGGCACTGACTCCATGACTCGCTCACCAGAATACGGTTCGGTAATTTCAACCGATGGTGCTGCATTGGTACGCAATACGACATCGATAACCGTGGACATTGTCGGCGTGAGGTCAACGACAACAACTGTATTTGGGAGGCCACTTGCTTGCGTGGTAACGGTGAAACTCGACAAGGTCGAACTCGTTCCGTTGCCATCGAAGGTGACCGGTATTTCGACCAATTGTGAAACTCCAACTACGCTTGTCGTATACGAAGGGGAAAGGTCAGTCGTTTCCAAGGTAAAGGTGACCTCGTGTGGAACACCGTTCAGTGTCGAGGCAAGAGTGAAAGTCTTCCAACTGCGTAATTCCGCACCGTCATACATCGATGGGTTTTGTGTGGTTGTATCGATCAAATCAATCGCCATAGGGCCGGATGCAGAAATTGCACCGACGATTGTACCTTCCTCGATACGAACAGGATAATTCTCGGCTGAAACAACGGTTGCTGAGAGAATATCGGGATTACGGACGATTAACGGCGCAACTGAAGTGTCGCCACCATCGGCATGGACATCAATGCCCACTGAATACGAGTGGGCGACCAAATCAATCACGAGTAAAGAGTCTGATGTTCGACCGTGGTGACTAATGAATGCTGTACCGGAACCTGCACCATTCAGAACAACACCATCAATTGTCCCAGATGATTCGTCAATATCAATTCCTGGTGATCCAGTAAGCTCAATGTCGCTCATCTGGAGGTCTCGGCAATTCATTGCCGTGATTCCAGCGCTGGAACCGACTGTTCCTGCGAGCGATGAAACTGTGAAATCCTCATCGATTGAATCAAGGGAGAGAATGTTACCTAATCCATTGAATACGGATGCATTCACATCATTCAAAAGACCAGTTACAGCAGTGAAATCAAATCCTGTTGAAACGTTTTCACCGATATAAATACCGTCCAAATGAACATCGACTTGCCGCGCCCAAATCCCCACACCATTACACGAATGGAAATGGACACTTTCAAGCGTTAGCGAGGTCGATGAAGGAAACGCTTTGATGCAGCCATCGCCTGCGTCATAGAGGTTCGAATTCTTGAGAAGAATCTCAGCATCACTGTTTGGGTTGATAAGAATCAATGAATCTGAACCTGCTGAGCGAGCCATAGTAACTCCGTCGGCAATGAATGTGCCCATACTCTCAACCAGCAAGGCAGGAGAGGCCTCGACAATCGTTGTGCTGGATAAGTCAATCATTGCACTTGAACCACCAATCACGAACCCTCCCCAGCGTGAACCGAGACCGGTTGAAGAAAGAGTCGCTGCACCTGCGTCGATCCGTCCATCTACGGTGATTTGGCCTCCGTCTGCAATTCTCAAAGAGACGCCGTCATCAATGGTCAGCGTTCCAGATGCACTCACAGCCAGATTGCCGTCAAGGAAATACGGGCTCCATTGAGCCTCAAGAACAAGCCAGCTGGACAGTGTGCCCGGTGTTATTGTTGATGCCATGAAAGTGTGCTTGAAGGCCGACATGGTATCCCAAGTAACGAAGTCATAGAATGAACCGATTTGCAAATTGATACTCTTAACGCCTCCCAGTGTGTCTGAAGAATCATCCACAATGCGCGCAATGGCTGTAGTAGAGACTTGTCCAGCAGAATCCGTCGTTGCAAGTGCTCCATCAACCGACACTGTAGCACCGGACACGGCCTGTCCCTTGTCCAAAACCGTAATCTCAAGGGACGACTGAAGTGTTAGTTTGGAACCTGTTAGAACAGTTACCGCACCAAGTACTTGACCGTCCAAAATCTCAACATCACAACCTGGTTGGATGAGGAGAGATCCAAGGATATCGATGTTTACTGAACTGCGAGTTGTCTGGCAAACCCAAGTGACGTTCGCATCGATAGTCAGCCCCGAATCGCTCTGTGACTGTGTGAGGAGAGAATCAATGCCAAGACTGAGTGAATGAGCATTCAAGGTAGCGCCCGAGCCGGTTAGACTACCTGAACCTTCGATGCTAACAACACCATCCGATGGGAGTTGAAGTGTCGTATCCTCAAGCTCGAGTGCCCCCCCAGTCAGCACTGTAAGGTCGCCTGTCAAGATGTGAGGGGAACCGTCTGGCCTTGCACCAAGGAATACATAATCGCCAGTATCGATGGTCCAATCACCTTGAGGAATGACTGGGACTTGAACAGATTGGCCCATCTGAGAACCGTATAATGTGACTCGGACACCGGCACCGAGCAACGTCACGTCTGCAGAAGAACCGCTACCGATCAATGGAAGTGTTGCCGCACCGTTTGAATTACTCACTATTTCATATCCATGAACCTGTATTGTAGCCTGAACTGGATTGCCTGCTAAATCGGTAAAAGTCACGGGTGTTTCTTCAAGGAATGATGATGAGGAAACTGAAATTGTAGCCGTCGTCGAACCACCATAGATGAGAGTTCCATCACCCAGTGCATCAGATGAGGACGTGTGTGTGTTTTGCGGTTGGAAATTCCTCACGGTTGCCGTAGACTCACTGCTGATTGAGAGTGGCGTAGTATGAGTCATTGCAATCCAGTCAGAGAGGTGAAGAGTCGATGTAGATTCCAAAACAACGCCGTTCGGATAAACGCGAGTTGTAAGAGAATCGCTGTTGAGTGAACTTTGTTCCATTTGGATGCCAACCCCATTGCCGTCTTTGATCGAGACACTGTCACCTGATAGAACGGCGTGATTTGCTTGTATTCCGTTACCGTATTGCAGAAGTGTGAGAGAGGTTGCGGCAATGTTGGTGTACCATGCGGCAAGTCCCAGAGAACTCGTGTCTTGGGATGAATAGGGTTTGGAAGCAGAAACATCGCCCCAGTTATGCGAGCCTCCAAGAATGTCTAAGGCCGTAGAGGAAAAGGATGTCATCTCAACAGACACCGTTCCGAAAACACTGTCAGGGTCTCTAAGTTCAATCCCAGTCGTTCCCGAAGTTACGTTCACCAAATCAAGTGCAATGAGGCCTAATCCAGTGCCTTCAATTCCTCGTTCTAATGCGACAAGTTCGAGACCTGTCAGGGTGTGATTACCGTACCCTGAAAGGGAAATCCCGTTGCTTACGTTTGAGATGTTTACATCGTTCATGTTGCAATCGCCCAAGCAACGCAAGTCAACAACAGATGATGGTTCCGAAGTATTTCCAACAAAAACCACATCGTCAATTGAGAATGATGCAGCGCCGTTGGCTAGAAGGAGGCGATCTCCGGCAACAACCGCGTTCGAAACGGTTAGGTCATCGCTGTTTGCAGCATCGATAAACAATGCCACGTCTTCACCGGTGATGCTGGTTACAGAGGTCGAGGCTGCTTCTTGACTTGCAATCGCTACAGTAGCCTGGAAGAATCCCATTCCAGTAGCAGACAAGGAACCACTGCTGGAACGTATGCCTGTCCCCACTTGTGTCATGGTGACGGTGTCTATTGCAGTTGTTCCTGTCGACCATACGCCACCTGCGATGTTGGAGAACGTTCCGCCCGAGAGATTGAGAGAACCTGAATTTCGCACGACATCATAATCGACATGTTCTGCAGTCAGCGCTACCAATTCAGAAGATGCTTGATTGTTAATTCCGATGTATGCATCGATGATGGTAAGTTTGTTAGCTGTTAGGTGACCATCGACTTTCACTGCAGTCTTTGCGTTTTCAATGGAAACGGTCTCCAGCACTGCATGTCCCTTGTTCGCGATGTATAGGCCAGTCCAAAGGCCTGCTCCATGAGAACCAGAGGTCAAAGGGGCTTGGGAAGAAAAGAAGGTTGAGGAGGTTGCAAGTAGAGTTCCATCCACTCGAATCCAATATCCATCTCCACCGTCAACGGTCGTTCCAGGCGATACCGTGAGTGTAGTACCATTCTCAACGGTTACATTGCCAGTAAGGACGATGTTCCCAGACCATGTAGTGTCAACAAAAAGAGTCGTATCTGAAGCATGAGCAGGCGTTGAAAGAAGAGAAAGCGGCGTCAGCACAAGAAGGAGGGCCAAGAAGAGTGCACGTGCGGTTCGCATGGACGCTACTCTACAGCACCCCCTATCAAACCAAAGGTTTCCGGTGATTGAATGTCAAGGTTCAGTGAGAGAGCAAGCAAAAGTGGGCCCGCCCAGATTTGAACTGGGGTCTGACGGCCCCCAGCCGCCAAGTATAGGCCAAGCTAACCCACGGGCCCAGAATGGAATGTCTCATTGAATAGAAGTGCTGAAAGGAGCTGCTTCAGTGATGAGGTCAATGTGACCAACATACATTCTTCGGCAACAGTAACGCATCAAACCAACCTTGTCGAGGGCGTCTGCCATCTCGATTCCAGAGATTGTCAATTCGGTGAATTCTTCCCACTTGTGAGCAATGACAGCCCCACAACTAAAACATCGTATTGGTATAATCATTCATCTCACCTCATCGATAGGACTTCTGCTTCTTGCGACGAGCACCACGTCCAAGTTGGTGCTTTGGTTCCTTGCGTCGTGGATCGTTAACCAAAAGGCTACGGTCGAAGCGAAGGTATTCATCTCGAAGTTCTTCATCAATGCCTTCAGCACCGCCGTTGTAATGGACAAGTCCACGTGCAATTGCTGTACGGATTGCGTCGGTTTGACCCATAATTCCGCCACCTAGAGTGGTGATGTTGATGTCAACCTTGCTCAATCGGTTCATTGCATCTGCAATAACCAATGGCTCCATCGACTTGCGACGTGCAAGGGATGGTTGAAGAATTTCGATAGGTGCACTGTTGACACGCACTCGACCCTTTCCGGCCTTAACCGAGGCACGAGCAACTGCTGTCTTACGCTTACCAGAGGATTCTACTGACTTTTGCTTTTTACGAGCCATCATTGCTCACCTCCGGTCCAACGGTGGGATGGGGCGCCGAGATCGGCACTGATGTCTCCAAGAGTGATGAATCGCTCAGGGAGGTCCTTGCGGAATTTGGCGTCATCGCCGCTTTCGTGGCCTTCTGGTAAATCTCCAGACAGATGTGCTGGGCATCCGATTTCAACGCGTAGATTGCGTAGAGCTCGGCGGCCGCTGCTCTTCTTTTGGTAAGGCAACATGCCGCGGACAGCACGCTTGAGAATCATGTCAGGCATACGTGGGAAGAACGGACCCTTTCGAGCGTGGTTCAACTTGTACTTGGCATGATACGTGTTCAGAACCGAGCGAGGTCGGCCTGTAACAATAGCGTGTTCTGCGTTGATGATGATTACCTTGTCGTCACGGTCTTCGCGAGCGGCTTTCAACAGAATATCTGCTGTAGCCGATGCTAGACGACCGAGGACAAGTCCATTGGCGTCGAATACATATGTTGTTTCATCCAAGAATAACTACCCCCTTGCCGGATGGGTTTTCGTTCATCAGCTCGCCGTAGGTCACAACTCGACCTCCAGCGGCTTCTATCTTCTCACGTGCACCGTTGCTAACACTGTAGGCGGCGATGGTGTGGTTGGCAGACAATTCACCTGAGCCGAGCAGCTTGCCTGGTACGAGGATGGTTGCACCCTCGGGGGCGTAGCGGCTCACACGGCTCAAGTTCGGCTGCGCCCAATTTTTGCGACTCTTAGAGAGGCGCATGGCCACATCTCGCCAAACAGCGGCTCCGGTGTCGCGAGACTGGGCTTTCAACTGGTTGATTACATCAACAAGTTGGGCGTTTGTCTTACGTGTAGGATTGCTCATTTGACTCCCTCGATGCTTTGAAGCAATTCGCCGACCGGCCATCCCATTATCAATGCACCGACGCGGTCATCGACTCCTTCGCGTCGCAGTGCCCCGAAAACTGGGTTTTCGGATTTTGAACCCTGCTCCGCCAAAAACGGCGACTTCGTCACTCACTCGTAGAGAATCTCGCCCTTCGCATCCAGCAATTCTACGGTAAGTCCCGCAGCCCGGCCTTGAATAATGATTTCTTCATGGAGAGTATCTGAAAAGTCGTCAAGTGCCCCAAGGGCAGTAATGCCAGCAACATCGGTCAACTGGTCGATAAGATGGTTGAGAACGCAAGAGACTCCGTAGGCTTGGCCTGCGCGGAACGCGTGGTCTACTCCGCCAATTTCAGGATCTTCAGCCTTCATGCGCAGCATGATTTGCTGTGAATAAGCAACCAAGGCTCCGTAAATCGATTCAATGATCTGGGCAGCCTCGAGGTCGCCAAGCAGCATTTGAGACTGAGCAAGGGCCGCTCGTACTGCTTTACCGTACGTTGCGTGTGCTTCAATCGTGTCGCTTGTCTCTGTTTGCATTGCCTGGTCAATAAGTTGCTTCCAATCTTCCATGGACAAGCCACAGCGCATCAGCCCCTTGAAGGTTAAGGCGATTCGGCTGGCTTTGAAATCAAATCTTGAAGTCAGTGCCTTCGCCTTCAACGATACCTGCTTGTCGGACAGAACCGTCAGATGCGACGAATTCGCCAGCCTTCGTTTGCTTGTCGTAAAGGTTCACCAATTCTTTGCGCTCAACCATTCCACCTTCGCCAAGGGCGATGGTAAGTGAACGGGTAATGCCGTCCAAGGTTTGCAAAGCTCGGTCCCGGTGACTTGCATCGATGGTGTGATCTGAATAACGGGCTTCTTCAAAGACAGAGAGGAAGTCATCGAGTTGCTCAGAAGGCACCATGCTGAATGCTGAACGGACAGCGGTTTCGAATTCACGGGTCGTCTCGTAGACCTTCTTCATGAAGCCGTAACGCTTGAAGTGCTTCACCAAGTTCTTGTAACAGTCAAAGATGATTGCAATGAACTCATTGCTCGCTTCAAGTTGCATCATAGCATCGGTCAAGATACCCTTGAGGGCTTGGACTTGACGGCGAGCCTGTGCACGCTGATAGTAGATCGCTCCTGCAATCAACAAGGACATCAAGACAATGACAAACGCCATTGTTTTCGCCGGAGTAAAGAAACCTGCCTCTGCATCGATTGACGCGGCTTTCATCCAAACGATTTCGTGAGTCACGTTATCCAGTGATTCTTCGAAGTAGGTCGAACCAGGATAATAGGCGATGATTCGCCATTGGCCTGAACAAGCCACGCCGTCACAGGTCTTCCCATCGAAAGCCCATTCAAAGTCGGCGATACCTTGTTCATTGGTTCGGGATTTGTTGGTTCCTTCTATAACCCACTCGTTGTTCTCATCGGACCAATATTGGCGAACAAACCAAATCTCTTCATTTTCAACTGATAAGTCGAGACGGTCGCGTTGCAGAGCGATTGAACCGAAAACTGGATCTCCGGTATCCAAACCGTTGTCACCGGTATGGCTCCAAGTCTGCTTTACTTGCAAATCGACACGAGAACGAACCAAGACAACCTGGTCAATGTGAGAGCCGTTCAAAACATTGGACGAATCCTTATCGCAGCCACCAGGGACATTGACGTCGGGTTCGAAAGCAATTCGTAAGGTTCTGAATCCTTCGAGTTTACCGCCGGTCGTCTCAACACCCCGTAGCGTTGGGTTTTGGCTCGGGTCACCACTGAACCATTCGATAGTACCGTCAATTTCGCTTGTACGAATTGTCGATACCGGTCGAATGTTCTGTTCAGGGTCGAGGTAAATGTTGAGACACTTGCCGCCGACATACTGTCCATTCGACTGCATCAATTTAGCGTCAATGTGGAACGATTCCTTCAGGTACAGAACTGGATATTCCGTCGTGTTCGGAGCGGTCCAAGTCTCTACACTGGACTTGAATGGACCAACTTCGTTCAATGCTAATGTCGAGTTTGAAAAGACATCGAATTCGGTCTCATACGTATCGTTCTGATATCTGTAAGCGTCGTTGTTGTCATAGGATGAATAGGTTACTGTAACCCTTGCTTTACCTGCAGATACATCGGAAAGTGGACATTGTATCGAGAAGAAGCCCTCGAGGTCTGTCATACCCGTGTTACATGATGTCGGGCTCGATTGACTGTTGACCATTTCATAGTTCACACGAATCTTACGGTTGGTGAGATTTGTGCCAAGTTCGTCTTGCAGTTGTCCGGTAACAATCATTGGCTTAGGAATGACTTCCCCTGTAATTGGGCTGATTTCACTCGTGTACACGATTTGATCGTCGACAGTAAGTGCAGTCCGGCCGATAAAGGAGAAACCATTTGCATTGTTGGTCATCTTCAACCTAAAGTGGTCGTTTCCTGGTACACTCATACATGGATCCCATGCGCCTTGAATGCCAAGGGATATTGGGTCAAGAGATGCGCAACCCTCGTTCGGAAGGTTTTCTTCAAACCGTAGAATGACGTTGACTGGTCCAAATCCATCGGGCAGGAATGATTCTGGGTCATCTCTCAGCGATACTGCGTTGAGAGGCGAAATATCGGCCTTAAGGCACCCAGTTCTACCGTTGAATGTGCCGCTTGTTTCAAGGCGGTCAAGGATGCCGTCTTGATCGATATCACGGTCTGCAAATCCATCACCGTTTCCATCGTAATAGCACAAATGGGACGAGTCGGAAGCAGGTTCTGGCAAGGTAATGATTCCCGCAGATGGGCGAACTGTTGCCACAATTTGGCGGTGAGTTACGCCGTTGAAATCTACACCTTCAAAGATAACATCAACCAAACCGCCATTTGGAGATTCTGCCCCATCGAGTGCTGAGCCTCCGGAATCGCGGACCGTAGTGGTATTATCGTCGGTCACTTGAGCTGTGAAATCCCATATATCGCCAGATTGCCGTATGTTGGGGCTGGTCGAATCAACAGAAAGGTAAGTTCGAGAGACAACCCAAACCTGCTGTACCATGGTATTGCCCTTGAGCAACGGGGTTCCTGCAAACTCGAATTGGAGAGTGAAATCACCCAAATCGTCAGCAGCAGAGATGTTGAAAGGTATTTCGAAATAACCATTGTCATCGGTATAATTTACGCCCGTTCTGCCGTCTGCAGACCATGTGTAGTTGACAGGTACATTACGGACAGGTTGTAAGGAATTGTCGATTAACTTTGCTTGAATTGTCGTGCTGGTGTTACGATACAAACGAGGGACTGAGGTTGTCTGGAAGTCTGTTGTTCCAACAACGGTGACGTTGATGTATGCTCCTGTAGCAGAGAGAGTCGAACTGTTTCCTGTAAAGTAGTAAGCAGAGTTGGTGAAGTCGACACGCATTCCGTAGGTTCCTGATCCGTATTGCTGGTACCAAGACCAGTTGTATTCGAAGTTTGCATCGCATGTTGGACAATCCTTGGTTGGACGTTGCGTGTATGCAGTCTCCGTAGAGCCGAGGAATTGGCCGTTGCCGTCGATATCGACTTGGAGAGCAATAGGGTCTGCGTCCCAAGGTTCATTGGTTCGGTTGGTAACTGAACCTGTGACAATGAGCGTGTCGCCTGTGTTCATTTCAGGAACGAGTTCACATCGGACCAAACTGTTCGGGTCGGTTGGGTCAACTGCGCCACACGGCGGTAGGTCGCCATCTCCACCATTCACCAAATTGATGAACCAGTGCGTCGAGTTTGTCGAGATGAAGTTTCGAAGTTGTATTTCTTCATCGTACAGAGTCAATGGATCGCCATTCCAGTTCTTTGGGTACGGTTTTGGCTTCGACACATCTGCGTAATTCAATCCAGCGCCAGTAAGTGCCTCAGAGTGGAATAAGGTTGCCCAGTTGCCGTATGTTCCGTCGCCGTTGTTAATCGAAGAATTGTACCAATAAACTGGATTAATTCCTTCAATAATCATCTGACCTTCGATATTCATTCGATGCATGACGCGAATACTTTGCGGTTCTGTCTCATCGCCGTAAAAGTACGGGAACGGATCTTCTGACGCAAGGTCTGGTTGAACGATTGCAGTTACTTCGTAATCACCGGCAGGTAAACTCGTGTTTGTATAATCATAGGTCACAATATCTCCATTGCCGTCAAGCAGAGGTTTGAGTTCCAGGGAGTTCGCATCCCAAGCTACTTCTTCATAGCCACCAGGAATCTGCCCGACACCGTTGTCTCGAGAGGAATTCCATTTAATTTGCTTCCAAACACCGTTGATTCCTATGTCTTGAACGAAGGTAACAGAGACAAGACCGTTACTGCCGGCCCGGTAACCGTTGCCACCTAAGCCAGTGAAATTTGTTGGATGGGTGTAGTTTCCAAAGATTCCACCTCGAACAGAGAATGTAAACGGTGCGCTTGGAACAAGGTTGTCAAAAATGCCACGTTGAACATCTGCGGTGTAGTACGACCACATGTCAATCCAGAACGGTTGTTCATCGCTGCGGAAATAACTGTCCATGTATATGTCAGCAGTGAGGTTTGCAGCCGCTCCAACATTGTATGAAGCAGATTCATTGCCGTTGAATGCAAACATTTCACTCACAACAGCATAAACTCGATATGTTGTATTGTCACCAACAGTCAAATCCTCTGGGTATAGGAATTGCCCAACGGTGAAATTGCCTGCTGAGTTTGTTAGAACATTGATGGTCTCCAATGCAGTTGTACCGTTATCGGCCCATTCAATATGGACCTGAACTGGGAAACCGACTGCCGGTTCGAAATTGAGGGTAACAGGGTTTGCCCAATCAACATGCCCACTAAAAATCGTAGGGGATTGCGCATCAAGCCACAGGGTGCCAGGTGCATCAAGAGAGATGAAAGTCGGTGGTTTATCTTCATCGTCAGGAATACAATCGTTATCGCTGTCCCAATCACTCGATTCTTCAGGAGCATAGCATGAAGCTGTTGTTTCTCCCTCTTCGAGATGGTCGTAATCGGCATCAACCAAGGTATCGTTGTCATCATCGTTATCGATTACGTCAGGGCCTGTACCAGGTTCGAGTGGGTTCGCTAATCCTTCTCCATCACCGAAATCATCGTGATCCCAAGGGTTCGTGGAGTTTCGGTCAAACCGTGTGGGCCAAAGCAAAACTTCGTCCTCATCCAGCATACCGTCTTGGTCGTCGTCTTCATCAATATCATCTCGAATGCCGTCGTTATCGTGGTCGAATGGCGCTACGTGGTTGACTGATGAGTCGAAGAGTTCAACGAGGTTTGGAATACCATCTGCATCCCAGTCGTTGTCTGCCCAGTTGGCAATACCATCGTTATCTGTGTCGAAAGGTGCTTGCTCTTCACCCCAGAAACAACCAGGGAGTAATTCTTGCTCTGCATCATGGATTCCGTTGTTGTCATCGTCCCAATCTTCAGCGTCTGGTACGCCGTCGTTATCGTTATCGACGTCGTAGAGCTTTGGCTCAATGAGTCCTTGGGAAAGTATACCGCGGTCCCAAACAGCTTGGAAGAATCCATCATCATCAACATCGGCATCGTTGCCATCATCATCGTTATCGGCGCAATTTAGTCCTTTGAAGAAATTGCCATTTTCTTGGTTTGCATCGTTGTCAAGATCATCGTCTGTATCGATTTCAAAGAAGTCCCAAACACCGTTGTTATCATCGTCAACGTCGTACCAGTCGTAAACCGAGTCGTAATCGTTATCCAAGTCGACTGTTGCGTTGGTGAAATCTCCGTCAATATCTCCATCGACTGAGTTCTTGAGAAGATCTGCTCCCAATTCATCAGGGAAATCCGGAACAAGTCCATTATCGGAGGTCCATTGCCAGAGCCCGGATGTGAGTCCAAACCAGGTGACGAATGCGTCGCGGTTGTTTTCCATTTGAGTGAAAGTAATACCTGCTTCAATGGCTCCATCGCCTCCAAAGTCGTAATGCCAACATCCACCTTGTGCACCGGGTGTGCAACTCCAGTTTCCTGATGGTCCGCCGGGGGTAGCGCCCTGGTCAACAAATGCATCAGGCCGAGTGGAATAAGGTGAGCCAAATTGTGCATTAACACCGGTCAAAGGCATGTGGTATGCTAGAGCATAGTTGTATCCGCAGGCGTAACCAGTACCGATGTTTCCAGCAGTCCAACCACAAGAAGTGAGGTTCATTGAACCACCCATCTTCGGGTCATCGGTATCCATCAGGCCATCGTTCGCTTCGTCTTGATCCCACCAATCCGGTAAACCGTCTGCATCTTGATCGACGTCCAGTCCGTTGGTTAAAGAATCGCCATCTGCGTCGATATCCCAATCATTACCTCCATTGTATGGAGACCAGCGCGCAAACAAGAACCAGTAATATTCTGGAACTGTTCCAGGAGTTACAGGAGTGGTTGTCGCATCATAGCCGTTGTAATCGAGAACAACGTTAGCAAACGGGTTGTGAGAGAAAACAAGGTTCCAATGATCGTTTGGGTTGTCGGTATATGGTGTGCTGTCTTGACTTCCGTCAAGGTCGCCACCGTCAGCCACAGGATAGTATGGGTTTGCAAAATTATCGCCTGCATCGAAGTCGACAATTCCACAGTTTCCATCATCAGGGTCATAAAAGTCAGAAATACCATCGTTATCATCGTCCCAGTCAATGTCGTTTTCCAAGCCGTCTCCGTCGATATCGGAGTCGACCGAGTTTGGTCCATCGTCACGGTACAATGCCCCGTTGATGGAGTGTAAGTCGCCATCGTTATCCAAGTCGCAATCCGGGTCAATATCGAGAGCGTCGATGATTCCATCGTTGTCGTCATCAACGTCAATCCAGTTGTTAATACCGTCACCGTCCCAATCGTTGAATTGAGAATACGATGCTCGCTGTGTGTTACAGCGAGAGTCTGGGCTTACTGGGTTTGGATTCGCCAAAGTAGGACAATTCCAGCCAGCGACTTCTGCGGTTGTATTCAGTGGGAAAGAGTCGAGTTCATTTGGAACTTGGTCGTTGTCAAGGTCGTATTCGAAGTTGTTTGCATCACCGCTCACAGTAATATCGCCGAGGTTGTCAGGTGTTGGCGTACCACCCATATCGGGGTCAAGCCAATCATAGACAGCATTGTAATTCTGGTCAAAGGGTCGCAATCGGTCGTCGTCCAAATCATTGTCGTAATCCATCTCACAATCGATTACACCGTCCCCATCAGCATCTGCGCCGGGGACATGGAAGAGAACTGTCTGGACACTTGAGACGATAATGGCCGCTCCGGAATTCCCTCCAAGTATCGAAACATCGTCTCCTACAGAATAGCCGTAGCCGCCAGAAGCAAGCGTTGCGGTAAGGATTTCTCCATTGGCATCGGTTGTCGTATCTACGGTGAGACCGACTCCGTTAATCGCAGAGGTAGCCACTCCTGTTCCGGCGATATAATTCAATCCGCCTGAAAGAGTCGATGCATCCAACCCAGTAGCCACACCATTTCGAATAGAATTGTCATAATCTGCCATGTTATCACCGTTCACGTCAATGACGGTACATGTATCGAGAATGCCGTCGTTGTCGTCATCCGGATCAACCATGTCAAGGATACCGTCGTTGTCATCATCCGTATCTGCGCTGTCTGGTGTACCATCGTTATCGTTGTCAGGATCAATGAAGTTCGGAATGAGGTCGCCGTCAAGGTCGCCATCCACGATTGTCGTGAAGGCTGGGGTGCCACTTGGCCCGTCCACATACAATGGAGCAGTTGCTGCGTTTACACGATTGAGTTCTTCAGAAAGATAGTTGACTCCACCTGAGTAGGTACGGTAGGAGTTGAAATCCCAGTTTACTGCTGCATCATAGAGGTTTGAAGAAGCAGACATAGAGGCTGTTTGCGTTGCATCGTAGGGGTGTATGTCGTCGATATCATCGACGCCGTCGCCGTCGTCATCGTTGTCGAAGTAATCTTGAATACCGTCACTGTCAAGGTCACAAGGCCACTTGAACTGGTCGATTCGTGCATCGTTATCGTCATCTTCATCGTAACTGCCCGGGCCTGAACCATCAGAATCTTCGTCAGTTACGCCGTCGTTGTCATGATCCATTGGATTTTGGTCTGCCATGTAGAATGGGCCGAGGGCTTCACCCGTCCACGGATGGATGATGCTGGAATCGAGAATTCGGTCTGTGCTTACATTGATTGGATCTAGGCCAAGTGCTTCGAGAGCGGGAATGTCAAGAGGGCCTTCTAGGATTCCGTCGTTGTCATCATCCCAGTCGTCAGCGTCAGTGATGCCATCGTTGTCGTGGTCGAAGGGGTCGGTGCCATAGCAGCCGTCGAACCGTTCGAGTAAGTCGTAAATACCGTCGTTATCGTCATCTAAATCGTACAAATCACTGACACCATCATTGTCGTGATCCTCTTTATTTGATTCTTCCAAAAGCGGCGCGAACCGAGGCATGAGGGCTGCAATTGCTGATTTGTCAGTAATGATTCCTGAAGCAACTCCTGGGTCCGTCCACATAATCTCTGAGAGAATCGGGTGGGTGTCCAGTTGCCACTGGTCTTGGGCACCGTTCCATGTGCCTTGGCCTCCCTGTTCAGTTGACTGAACTGGAGAGGTCTGCGTAATCTTCTCGCCTTCCCTAAACGTGACCGTTTGGGTGGTCTCTTCGGAACTAAAATCTTGAACGAGTGCAAGCATTGTGCTTGTCAACATCAAGATGATAATCGTCATCGACATGGTGAGCTTTTGTCTGTGGCTAATGGTTTCTAAGTGGTTTTTTGAGAGCATGTGGGCACCTCGGAATCAGTCTTCCACCTGCATTCCCTATTTGAAAGCCGTGGCGCGGTTGCGTGTTTCGGTATCACAGAAGTGATTGCGTATCATCCCCCACATGGAGATCTGAATTGCATGTAAATCGAAGAAAAGGTAAAAAAAAGAACACCGTTGTAGAAACGTGGGTGAAAGAAGAAAAGGAGGATTTCCAGGGGGCGAACCCCCTAGAAATCCGGCGCCCCGATACCGAAGCATCGGTGTATCATACGATAGTTTCGTCACTGTTTTCAAGCTTCGAGTTCATCAAGGATGCCGTCGTCATCGTCGTCGTCATCTTCGTGATCATCGGAACCGTCATTGTCGTGATCGAATTGACCGGTCATTGGGTTTCCATCGTTGATTTCGAACCAGTCGGCTAGGCCGTCGTTGTCGTCGTCTGTGTCGGAAAGGTCCCAAATTCCATCATTGTCATGGTCGTAGCGGTAAGTTCCAGAGATTCCTCCGACTTCGTCAACGTCGAGAATGTCGTCGTTGTCGTCATCAGTGTCGACTCCATCGTTCATACCATCGTTGTCGTGGTCTCGCGATAGATCTGTACCGTCTTCGGCCTTGTCGTTGTAGTTGTCAATGCCATCGTTGTCGATGTCGAGGTCAACGGAATCTGTGATTCCGTCGTTGTCGTGGTCGTAGATGTTGGTGTTCGGATCGCCGTCTTGAGTTTCCTCAGTATCGTCGATTCCATCCCCGTCATCGTCGGAGTCCATGTTGTCTGGGGTTCCGTCGTTGTCGTGATCGAATGGGTTTTCATCGACATCGTTGGGGATTCCATCGTTGTCGTTGTCGTTATCCTGTAAATCTGGGATTCCGTCACCGTCGTTGTCTGCAGGACCTTGGTTTTCGGTTTGCTGTTGTTGTTGTTGGTCGGTCTGTTGTCCCTGTTGGCCTTGTTGACCGTTTTGGGTTTGACCTTGTTGCTGCTGGCTCTGACCGTTTTGGTTCTGTCCGTTTTGGTTTCCAGCTTGCTGATCGCCTTGTTGACCACCTTGCTGTCCGCCTTGTTGCTGCTGACCTTGTCCATTGTCTTGCTGTTCACCTTGCTGACCTTGCTGACCTTGCTGGCCTTGTTGACCTTGCTGGCCTTGTTGACCTTGCTGGCCTTGTTGACCTTGCTGGCCTTGTTGACCTTGCTGGCCTTGTTGACCTTGCTGGCCTTGTTGACCTTGTCCCTGACCTTGTCCCTGACCTTGTCCCTGACCTTGTCCTTGACCTTGTCCTTGACCTTGTCCTTGACCTTGTCCTTGACCTTGTCCTTGACCTTGTCCTTGACCTTGTCCTTGACC
>Ga0257126_1000273_pt1 | contig 42700 bp, 53 predicted proteins | sample SI060_120mmetaG_FD_190151 | JGI IMG/M metagenome (GOLD analysis project Ga0257126, IMG submission 190151) | Marine microbial communities from Saanich Inlet, British Columbia, Canada - SI060_120m | ecosystem: Environmental > Aquatic > Marine > Inlet | place: Canada: British Columbia | collected... | reverse complement strand
TTTTTTTTTTTTTTTTTGTTTTTTTTTTTTTAGGCATTTTATAATATATATATATATTTTAATAATATATGAAAGATATATATAAAAGATATTTATTATTTTTATTTGTTTGTATTGGTATTCGAAGTTTATTCGTTTATCTCGCCAAAACTATTAATATTAAAAATCTTAAACTTTTAGGTTTCCTATATTTACTATTTGGAATTGGTATTCTTAGTATTTATATATTTGATTTAAGAATAACTGGAAGAGAAGTAGGTGGTGGTAAAATATGGTGGAATAATATGAGACCTCTTTTTGGATTAATATGGTTATCATTTTCTTATTTCGCTATTTTAGGTAAAAAGGATATAGCGTGGAAAGTATTATTATTAGATATTATTTTCGGTTTAGGTTTATTCATTAATAAACATTTTTTATAAATTTAATTTAATTTTATTTAATTTAATTTAATTTTAACAATATTATTAGTGATATTTAAAATTTACTAATAATATATTATTTTATATAACATATATATAGTAATATGTTTGCTTCTAAAACTTTATTTTATCATACCCTTAAACCGTGGTTTAATACTAAAACGAGACATTTTTTAGACTTAGGTATAAAAAGTGCTTCTGGATGTCATTATATTTTAGAAAATAATAAAAAGGTAATTGACTTTACTTCTGGTTTAATGGTTACTAACTTAGGACATAATAATAAATATGTAAATAAAAAAATGAAAAACTTTATTGATAATGGACTTTTATATGCTCCTCCCGCAATATTAATTGAAGAAAGAGAAAAACTTTCAAATAGATTATTAGACATATCACCCATTAAAAAGGGGAAAGTATTTTATACTAATGGTGGAGCAGACGCAAATGAAAGTGCCGTATATTTTGCGAAATCTTATAGTACAAAATCGTATAGTGCTAAATCTTATAGTAATAATTTACAAAATATAACAAAAGATAGAATTCTTAGATTTGAAAATTCATTTCATGGAGGGTCAAGTTACATTTCGTCTTATTTAGGGGGTGATAATCGTCGCAAGGAAAAATTAAGTCACTTTGATTTATCTTTAACTTTAGATAGTAGTCTTCCGAATCCCAAAATGAGTGACGGAGGAGAAGAAAGCCTGAATGTGATAAAACAAATATTTGAGAAAGAACATAAAAGTATATCCGGTATATTAATTGAGGGTTCATCTGGAACAGGTGGTATATATACTTATCCAGAAGGATATTTAAATAGTGTTATGAACTTAGCCAAGAAATATGAAATATTAGTAATAGCAGACGAAGTTATGAGTGGATTTGGTAGAACTGGGAAAATGTTCGGTTTGGACCATTGCGATTATGAACCAGATATGATTACTATGGCAAAAGGTATAACAAATGGGAGTGTTCCTATGGGTGGGGTAATATTATCGGAAAAACTTAGTCAACAATTTGACAATAATATAGTAAATAATGGATTAACTTATTCGGGACATCCATTAGCATGTGTAGCCGCTAATGCCTGTCTAGACGAATATTTAAAAAATGATATGGAAGTTATAAGAAATTGTGATAACTTAGGTCAAATATTATTAAGAAGATTAAGAGAAATAAAATTTAAATATCCTAATTTAATAGTTGATGTAAGGGGTATAGGATTATTATGTTGTATTGAATTTAAAGAAGGATTGGTCAATGATTTTGTAAAGGAACTGGTCGAAAAAAATATTTATACATTTTCCAAAGGTAATAATTTATTTATTTCTCCACCTTTGATAATAGACGAAAAATTATTATTACAAACAATGGATAAGATTGAAGATATTTTATTTGAAAACTATATTTGAAAACTATATTTGAAATTTATATCCAGCAAATCCACCTAAAAATCCCCCAACACTTGTAGAAATACCTATATATTTGATTCCTATTAATGTAACTAGGGGAGAACATATCGCTCCTCCTATAATGGTTCCGGCGAGAATAGGTTTATATGAAAAATGTAATTTATCACATTCTGCTAAATTGTCCAGTGCCTTTTTTATACGCATTTCAGATAAATTAATATTATCTTCAATGCGGTCAACTTTTTCATCTTGTTGTAAAAGTAAATCAGTTAAATTAGTTTGAATTTGATTTAGGTCATTTAAAGTTTGAATTAATTTTTTTTCTTCTATTTCTCTATCTTTGTAAATTAAAACTTGTTCTTCGTTATCAATATTCATTTTGGTTAAAAGATTAGTCATATTTAAAATTTAATTAGATAAAAATATTTTATATTTATATATTATATAATGCCAAAAAAAAGAACTAAAAAAAATAAATTAAAAGGGGGCGCTGAAAAAGGAAGTGCTAAAAGAAAAGGAAGTGCTAAAAGAAAAGGAGGTACAAGTGCTAAAAGAAAAGGAAGTGCTAAAGGAAATGCTGGAAAAGTAAAAGGAAGTGCTACAGGAAGTGCTACAAATAGAAGAGGAAGTGCTGGAAGTGCTGGAAAAGTAAAAGGAAGTGCTACAAATAGAAGAGGAAGTACTGGAAGTGCTGGAAAAGTAAAAGGAAGTGCTACAAATAGAAGAGGAAGTACTACAAATAGAAGAGGAAGTACTGGAAGTGCTGGAAAAGTAAAAGAAAGTACGGTTACAAAGAGTGGTACATACAGACAATGCGATTATTGTAGTGGTCCACACTTTTCCTATAGGTGTCCGGGCCATATATCTATTGCGGAAATAACAAATATACCCCCTTTGGAATTAAAAAAAATCGATTCGTATTCTAATTTAAAATATAGAAATGTAACATTAACATTGGAAACGCCGGAACAAGGAGAAATATGTTCTAGTTCTATACCAAATGATAAAATTGATTTTTTATATACTACGGGATTATGTGGTTGTTTAGGTGTTGTTTTTGTTTTAAAAGACGCTATTTCATTTGTTCATATTCAATCTGATTTAGTTATAAAATTAACAGGCGAAGCTATAAATTCAAAAATAGAAGAAAAATTTAATATGATGCTAAGTGAAGTATCTAAAAAATCAAAAATATCACCATCAAAAATAGATAATTTATCTAAATTTTACAATATAGGAGAAATATTTTTAATATCAGCAAGTGAAAAGGATAAATTATTAGGTAACGTAATAAATTATCTTAATCAAACAAGTATAACTGGAGAGTATAATATAAAACGTAGTTTGAGTAATAATTTTAGTTATAATATTTCTAATACAAAATTATTACCAGAAAAAATATTTTCTTTTAATAGTACGAGCAGTTCACAACCGATAGAGCGTTATGATATAAACCCTGCAGAAGATGATATTGATATAAAATACCTAGGAATTTAATCTACTTCTCCTTAATAATCTTACATTCGTCACCATTCTCTATTAATAAAACCGCACATTTCCTAAATTTATTTTCATAATCCCCATTGGTACAAGGTCCAAATGCCTTTGAAGCACCTATATCTACTCTCCACATTTTCCCTCCACAAGAACTATTTATACCTTTATTATTCATATATTGAGGTGTATGTCCTACTACTAATCCCTTTGCTAAATTATCCATTGATCTATTATTTTTACTATTAACTGTATCCATAGTTCTTTTGAATAATTTGCTACTTCTTTCGTCTTCCCAATTACCCAAATCACCGAATTCTCGAGTCCAAAATATTCCATTATCATCGTCGTCATACATATATTCGAATACTTCTTTTGTTTTACGGTCTCTTTTACCCATTAACCAATTGCGAATTCCTATATTAACTTCGTCAAAACTAAATTTATTTGCGGATATAGGTGTAATACCCCCGTGACAAAATATCCAATCACCTACTTGAACTATAGAATATCTATTGTTTGCGTATCTTTTTGCAATAATTCCTCCTGGTGAAAATGCCTGTTTTCTTTCCTTATATCCATAAGGGAAAATACGTTTATGTTGAGTTTTTTTTGCTTTACAATAGATACCAAATTCCTCAAATTCTTTGGGACTAACATAGCGGAAATCACCAACACAATTCATCATTTCGTGGTTACCTAATATACTAATTACTTTTCCTCCTACTTTTTCGGCCATCCCCCCTAGATTATCCATTAAATTCATAATCTTTAAGTCTGAACCTTCATCTTGATAAGTGCTATCGTCAGCACATACATCTCTATACCAATTATTAGGTCTACAACGGTCTATTTGGTCTCCTACTTGAACTACAATAGTATTACCACCTACCCACTCTATTTTATCTAAATCTTTTTGTTCAGTCATATTATGATTAGTAGACATAGGAATAACACCCGCTAATTTAAGATATTTGATAGTGACTTGTAAGTCTCCGTGTAAATCACCGATTCCAATAAGTTTTCCATTTCTAGGGAAATCATAAAAAGATTTAATTTCCGGCAAACTTGTATTATCTATAACTCCGTAATCTCTTTGCTTTTTAGATAAACGTTTGCTATTTATTCTTTTTGCATATTTCTTTTTTAATGATCTGTTTTTATTTCCTCCAGATTGACTTTGTATTTGTTCTTCCATTTCCATTTCTTTAATTACACTAAGTCTTATTTGATCGTCGGTTAAATAGGGACTGGTAAAATTAGATAAATGACCAATTATTTTATACTTTTTACCTAACTTAATTAATCCTTCTCTATCTTGCGAATTTATAAAGTCTAACATATATATAGTTATATTGTAAAAAAAAAATAGCTTTTAGACATAATTGAAAAAAATATTTATATTTTAAATGAATAATATTATTTTTTAAAAGCATGACTTACATTAGTTTTTAAAAGCATGACTTACAATAAATCTTCACCAAATCTCTTTTTCTAGGTTCTTCATCACCATATCCATATTCATTCAATTCAACTAATATTTTTTCAACTAGTTCTCCATTTTGTTGTAAAGTTAATTGGTTTATTGTTTTTAATCCAAAGTCTTTCCATTTCCAAAGGTGAGGCAATACTTCTTCTGTCTTCTTTAAATACATACTTCCATAACCGTCATATGTATTTTCCAAAACTAGTTTCTTGCCGTCTTTATTTAATACGAGAACCATATCGTCTTCCCAACAACATTGTCCTCCTTTACAATTATCCTCACAATAATCTGTTCCACAACGGTGGTAACTACCTCTACATTTATCGCATTCATAAGAAAATAAACCCATTTTGATTCATTAAACTTAAAAATGTTTTAAGTTTTCAATTTTTATTAATTAGTTTTTAAAAAATATGACTTACATTATTTTTTAAAAAATATGACTTACATTAGTTGTCATAACAAGACCTACAATAAATATAAACTCCTTCGTTCATTAATGGTCCTCGGTCTTCTGGAACAATGTCCACACATAGTTGTTTATAGTATCTATTATTTTTTGAACTATAATTTTTTAAAACATATGGGTATAAATCAAAATCTTCCCAATATATATTATTTTTTAAATTCTTATATTTATCTGAGATATTCATTCTTCCATAACCATCATATTTTCCATTAATTTTTATTTTATATTTTTTATTTTTGGGTCGTAGTATTAATACCATTTCATCTTCCCAACAATATTTACCACCTTCTCCTCCGCAACCACAGTTTTTCCCTTCACCTGTCCCGCAGCGATAATAAGAACCATTACAATTAAAACATTTATAAGGATACATTTCCATCTATTAAAATAATTTATATATTAATCAATTTTTTTATTAAAGACAAGGTTATAGTAAAGCAATTCGCATAAATGTTAATATTTATCGGTTGATAAACATCTTACCAAAGGTTATCGCAATTTACCAAAGGTTATCGCAATTTACCAAAGGTTATCGCAATTTACCAAAGGTTATCGCAATTTACCAAAGGTTATCGCAATTTACCAAAGGTTATCGCAATTTACCAAAGGTTATCGCAATTTACCAAAGGTTATCGCAATTTATCGGTTGATAAACATCTTATTAACTTTCGCAAAATTAGTAAATGCCCTATCATCATTTTGTCTTAATCTATGTTGTCTTTGTTCTTCTCTTTGTTTCTCTAACATTTTATTCATATCTATTTGTTCTTGTTCTTCTTTAGTTAAAAACATTTTCTTTCCTCTTTCTTTCTGTAAATCGTCAACACTAGAATATTCCCTATAATTTATTGAATTTGGGTCTATTAATGTCGTTTCCGTATGTGCTTTTTTATAATCTGTAAATTGAACCCCTCCTCTATTATTATTTCCACCACTATAATCATTTATATTACCTTGTCCTAATTCTTGATATGCTCCTTTTATAGAAGGGAGTGCTTCTGGTTCTTGGTATTTAGTTATTTGCGTAGTTGATTTAGGTTTATTTTCGGAAAAAGTAGAATTGAAAACATTTAGGTTAAATTCGTTAGAAAATAATTTAGGAGTTTCATCATTTTTATATTCTGTTTCTTTAGACCAATTCCCATATCCTTCATCGCATGGATCATATAATTTATTTTCCTCGTAAATCTTATTAAATAGATTTTTATTAAAGTTATTACCTCCCATATTATGTTGCTTTGTTTGTAGTTTAGTATGTTTTTTTGATTCATTTAGTTGTTTTTCCATATCTACTCTAGATTCTTCCTTTAAAGTCGTAAATTGTTTATCTTGTTGTTCCCTTTTATATTTCTCTATTAGTATCATAAATGCCTTTGTGATTATCTTAAATTGTTCTCCATTCCCACCGAATTTATCAGGATGATAAACACGAGCCTTTCGCTTATAGGCGTTTTTCATATCATTAAATGAAGTCCCTTTAGGTATTTCTAAAATCTTATATGGGTCAATATTATATTCTCTATCGAGGGTTAATTTTTCTTCATATTCTTTTCTTCTTTTAGTTTGTTCTCTTTTCATTTTTTCTTCTTGTTCCTTTTTTTGTTGGAGAATTTGTCTAACTAATTTATCTTTTTGTTGTGTACTAGTTCCAAAATCAACTTTTTTGTTTTCTGTTTGCGGTATATATTTATCACTACTTTGATTCATATATAAAAATGATTTTTTTTCATCAAGTTCTTTTTCTTCTTCCAAATTTAGTTGTTGGAGATAATTATTTATTTGTTGATATTGTTCATTATCTAAATGTAAGTTTTTTTGTTTCATTACCATTTGAAGAAATTGTTTTTGCATTCCCTTATTTTTGAAAAATTCTTGTTGTAATTGCGGATTAGATAAAAGTGGATTACTCGAATTCTTAGTATATGGCATATCTTGTTTAAGATTATTTAGTTGTGCTTGCGTAAAATTTAATTTTGTTTGAAGAATTTGTTGTTTAATTACTTCTTGTTGAACCTTGTTTTGCTCTTGTAATCTAAGTAAATCTCTTTCACTTGTTAAGTTATTATTATTTTCGGAATGTGTATTACCCATTTATGTTATATATTATATAGTGTAATATAAAAAAATAAAAAAAAAAACTAAATTTTATAAAAAATGCGAAATATAATTATAAAAAAAAAATTGATTTTTTAATAGATTTCTATTATTAAATTGTAAGATATTATGAGTTTATCTAATACCAAAAAAGGTAAAGAACTAGTCGTTCTTAAGATTATAGGAGAAAGACATACAGTAGAAGGATTACAATATTTAGTAATGTGGTCTAATTCAGAAACCGATTGGTTAAATGAAAAGGATATTTCACCATATGCTATAGAAATTTATAAAGAAATTAGACACGCAAATATAGATATTAGTGTTCCTATGGTAGATCCGAAGGAAGCATTCATATATTGTAGGTCAAGTATTAATCAAGAACAAATAGAAAAACAAAAGGAAGCATGTATTAAATATTGTAATGAAGCATGTATTCCTATTGGATATATTATTAAAGACAATGTGTCTGGAAGAAATATGAAGAATATAGATTATGAATTAGGTGTCTTTATTCCTTATTTAAAGGAAGGCAATGTCATAATTGTTTCAGAACCAGATGTATTGGGAAGAGATTTAGTTAAAGTAACTTCATTTCTATATGATATGAAAAAAAAAGGTATCGATATTCATTTTGTTAAACAGAAAATTATTTATAATAAAGATACAAATGCAGAAAGTAAATTTACAATAAGAGATATACTTAATAAGGCAGAATTAGTTTCAGATGTTCAAAGTAAACGTTTTAGAGATAAACAAATGAAATTAAGAAAATCCGGACACCAACTTGGTACCCCTCCTTTTGGAATGAAAGTGCGAAATATCAATGGTATTCGTAAATTTGTTACAAATAACGGAGAACAGAAAGTCATTACTAAAATTATGACTTTATATAAGGTATTTATGGTCCAAAATGGTAATAAAAAGAAACAAACATATCTATCTATAATTGATAAATTTAAGGGAGATAAAACTTTGGAAGAAAACAAAATTCCAGATAATCCTAATTTTATTATGAAAATTGTTAATAAACAACTTAAGTTGGAAAAATTTGTTAATAATTCTTTTGGAAACGCATTTAGCACTCTACATTTATAAAATATATTTAAATATGTAAAACGAAAAAAAGTTTTTTAATTTTATAACTATTTATAGATATATAAAATTTAAATAAAATTAAAATATCAATGGATTTTTGTCTGTGGTATTTTTTTTGCTTTATATAATGCGTGGGGTATAGGCGCAAATGATTGTGCTAATTCTTTTGCGACTTCAGTAGGTTCTGGTGTATTAACTTTGCGAAATACAGTTGTCATTGCTGCTATTTTTGAATTCGGTGGAGCAGTTTTAATGGGTTCTCGCGTTACAGATACGGTAAGAAAGAGTATTATTTTTTTAATAGTTCTGGTGTAAATATGTCCGAGTTCGATTCGGGGTCTGGTAGTATTGAATTATAATTTTTATTTTTTTTCTAATTAAATTTTTTTCTAATATAAAATATAAAAAAGTTTTTTTTTATTTGAACATATCTTTTCTATTTTGTATTTTTTTTTTGTATGGTATTTTACTATTATATTCTTTAATAATTTTAAATTTTTTAGGTTTTTTTCTAAATACGTCAAAAAAAGGATGATTTAGTAAAACTTCCGAAGGTGTTCTTATATCATCTGGAACTAAATTAGTATCATTAATATCTCCGGTTTGTTTATAATTAGTTAATCTTGTAGTTTTCAAATATTCATTTTTCCAACCTTGATATTTTCTTGGTATTTGTTCGTTATAAAAATCAAATACTTCCTTTGGAATATTTGGATTATCATATTTATTTTTATCGTTTAAAAGTGAATTGAGGAAGAGGTGATAGTCAAAAATAGGGTTAAAATCTTCCGTGATTCCATGAATTTTGACGTAATCTTCATTCATTTTAGAATTTTTTAATTCGTCACACCTACTTAAATCAAAATCAAATACTCTAGCACTAAATCCAGTCCATGGAATATAAAAGTCTTTTTCAAATAATCTATACCTAATATATTTAGGAATTCCACTTCTTAATTCTTCTAATGAATAACCATGTAATTCCTTTTGAATAATTATATTATTACAATGTATATCTCCGTGAATAAAGTTAGGTATATGGTATTGTGTTGTAACTAACATAGACATAACTTGGAAGAAGAGTATTTTAAATTGTATGAGTTTACTTAGTCTATTTTTTACAAAACTATTAATAGTTCCCATTGAACCAAATTCTAACATAAGAATATTTACCTTATCCTCTAAATTACCTTTTTTAATTTCCGTTTCAATTCTATGTGATATATCTTGTTTATAATTACCTAATACATCATCGAAATTACAAACTATACTTTTATATAAATATATAATATGTGGTGTTATATCTTTATCTACTAATCTATTAAGTTTATGATATAATAATACTTCGAAATTTACAGGATGTTGGTCATTATTAGGATATTGAGTAGAAATAACCATAATCCTAAAAGCAACTTTATTTTTACATATTTCATTATTGTCTAAACACCCTGAAACAACATAATTACTTACTCCTTCACCTACTTTTTTAATATTCATATCTATATTTAAAAAATTACATTGTAGATTTTTATTTACTTTTTTTATAATTTCCTTTTTGGTTAATCTTAATGATTTTGTTTTTTTTTTACTTTCCTTTTTATGTTTTTTTTTATTATATTTTTTAGTTTTAGTCATATATATTTATCATAGATTATTTTTACTAAAATTACAAAATTAATTTTTTTTTATGTTTGCGCTCTATATATTTTTTAGTACAATCAAAATAATTAATACTATTTAATGATTTCCCGCAATCTTCAGAAATAGTTGCCAATTCCCTTTTCCTATATCTATTTAAATGTACAGAATAATTTCTTATAAATTTTCGAAAATTATCTTTAATTCCACCGATTTCCCTTATTGCTTTTTTTATCATTTGTTTCCTTTTTAGATGTCTATTCCTCATAACTAATTCAACATACCATACAGACCAAGCTCCGCAAAATCCACCAGGGTCAGTGTTTCTAATGGAAGCTTTATTATTATCTATTTCGTCTTCTTCTATATCTTGAAATGAATATTTTGGCATTAATTTATTGGGTTCTATAATTTTAAGTTTAATACCTGCTTCTTTAAAAATTTTTACCATTTTTTTGTTAAAGGGTCTATGGATAGTTAAATTAACATCATAACCATATGGTTCAAAACGTTCATATGTTTTTCTTTTAACGTCTACAATTGCTATATTAAAATGTCCTTTTTCTACTTTACAATCACTAGAGCCGAAATAAATAGGTAATAAAATAAATTTAATTATTCCTCTATCCGAATTAAATATTCTTTGAATTTCATTTATAAAAATTTTCTTAGATTTCGGCAATGTTAATTTAAATTTTTTACTACTATCTTCACATCTCCATGAAGTTAATACATTCCACATTATATATCCATCGCTAAAATCCCCCATAGGAATATAAAACATATTGCCATATTTTTCCTTCTCTCTTAAATAATCAAACGAGAAAAATAAGTCCTCTCCATTTCCTTTATATTCGGTTTTATCTACATTTTTATGTTGAAATATAGAACCTTGTACTAAACTTTTTGATGTACTATCTAAACTATAGGCGTATAATGAATCTAGTGTTTTTTTTGTTCTTTCAGAAGGAATATATGAGTTTTCACTTCTTATAGGTTTTTGTGTATTTTTATAAATATTATACCGTTTTTTATTATTTTTTTGTGTTCTTTTAATTTTTTTTGAAGGAGCATATGATTTTAGTATTTTAGTAGTTCTATCCGAAGGAATGTATGATTTTTTTGTTTTAGTAGTTTTACTTGTCATATATTATTATATCATATTTTTATAATAATTTATAAAAATTATTATAAAATTAAATTAAAATTTAAAAAAAATATTATTTATTTATTTGTTTAGTTTTTCATATTGTTTAATCAATCTTTGTCTTAATCCTTTTTTAATTTCAAGTGCCTTAATATTTCCATACGCATTTGGTTTACATACTTTTGGATATCTTGCTCTAAATATATCTTGATCTTTTCTTAATTTTTTTGATTCTGTTGTTTTTTTCATATATTTACATAATTTTAGGCATTTATCGCAATATTTTTCAGCTTTTTTAAGTCTATTTATATATCTTTTTGTTATACCATAATCTTTTTCTAATAATTCTCTATCTAATAATAATTCATTTCTTTTACATTCTCCACATAATAATTCTGTTCTAGGCACTATATCTTCTCTCATTCTTTTTAATAATCCTGGTTTTTTAGATCTGTTATTAGATTTTTTATTATTTGTTTGTTTTTTTTCCCTCTTTTTGGTAGGTGGTGGTGTATTATTATTTGAATTTGAATTACTTGAATTTGAATTATTATTATTGTTATTTAATGTATTGGAAGAATTATTTTTAGGTTTTATAGAAGTAGCACGCTTGCGAAGTTCCTTTCCTATTTTGGTAAGCAATTTATTTTCATTGTTTCCTCTTTCATTTCTTTTGGCAGTTCTTCCACCATTTCCACCATTTCTTCCGCCATTTCTTCTGGCAGTTCTTCCACCATTTCTTCTACCTGTTCTATTTCCATTTCTTCTACCGGTTCTATTACCATTTCTACCATTTCCTCCATTTCTTCCGCCATTTCTTCTGGCAGTTCTTCCGCCATTTCCACCTCCGTGATTCTTTTTAAATTTGTCTAGTTCTTCAGAAAAAGATTTCCCTACATTTGCCCCACATGCGTCTTTTATTTGCCCAAAAATACCTGGATAAATATTTATTTCTTTTATAGAAGTTAGAGAAGTATTATTAATTCTTTTTTCTGCACGTTCAAATAAAGATTTAATTTTTTTTATATTATCGGTATCTTTATTCATTTTTAAGTCTTTCAAATAATTGGAATTATCAGCATTTATTGCTTTCATTTTTTTTGTAGCTACATAAACATATAATATATGTTCGTTACTCTTATTAGTTATATCTTTATCATTAAATTTTTTATCTGTTATAAATTTCATATATATATATATATATATATTAGAAAAAAAGTTTAGTCAAAATAAATTTATTTCTTCTTCAAAATTAAAATAGACGCATTTAAACTATTTGCGTCACTTTCTTCTTTATTACCCACACTTATATCTGTTTTTTTAATATCTTTTTCCCCCTCACCTTTATATATGTAAGCAACTCTTTCTTTATAGAATTTAGGATATTTTACTTGAATATGGAAATGTTTTATAAGATATTCTAATAATTTATCATCATTATAGTGGAAATTTCCAAAATAAACTGGATAAATTCTAATTTCACCTTTTTTCTTTAATATTCTATTTAATTCTATAAAAGCATTTAATAAATCTTTAACATTATCAATCCAATAATATATAAAATATTGACTTGTTATTACATCAAAAGAATTACTTGGTAATTTAGTATCTAAAATATTTCCAGATTTAAAATTCGGGTGTTTTTCCGGAAATTTATATAAATCCATTCCTAAAGCTTTATATTTTTTCTGTATTAATTGATACAATAATGCCTCTTTATATATATGATTTATACCACACCCTATATCTAAAAATGATTTAGACTTTAAATACCCAAATACATTTTTAATATCCGGGAATAAATGTTTTTGATAACTTTTTAATCCTCGACCTGTAACAGGTGCCTTTTCACATAATAAACTCATATTTTTAACATAGTCCCATAAATTACAATTAATGGAACTTCTATTAAGTTTATGCTTTATATAAACTAGTAAATTTTGTTTATGTAATTTAGATTCGAGAATTTTATATTGTGCTAACTTATTTTTATTTTTATTTAATGTTTTTTTATTTAATGTTTTTTTTGTTATTTTACGCATATTTAATATATAAAAATATTTAAATTAATAAACAAAATAATATCTATAAATGAAAATATTTAGCGGAACTGCGAATTTAGACTTCTCTCAAAAAGTCGCAAATCATCTTAGTATAAAACTATCTAAAGTTAAAATAGGTAGATTTGCGGACGGTGAAATTAATATTGTTATAGAGGAAAATGTTAGAAAACAAGATTGCTATATAATACAACCTACGGGACCTTCATTTAATCAAACTCCAAATGATAATTTTATGGAACTATTAATTTTATGCGACGCTTTAAAGAGAGGTAGTGCCAATAGTGTTAATGTAATAATGCCTTATTATGGTTATCAAAGACAGGATAGAAAAGATTATAGTAGGGCACCTATATCAGCAAGAGTAATAGCGAATTGTTTAGAAGCGCAGAATATAAGTAGGGTAATAGTATTTGATTTACACGCAGGACAAATACAGGGTTTTTTCTCTAGTAGTACTCCTTTTGATAATTTATATGTGGAATCTAATTTTATAGATTATATTATCAATAATAAATTTGATTTAGAAAAATTAATTATAATTTCACCAGACGAAGGAGGAATGAAACGAGCAGTTAGGGTTTCTAATAAATTATGTGTAGGTATGGGAACCATTTATAAAGAAAGAAGTGAAGCAAATGTAGTAAATGCGTTGTCTTTAATGGGAAATGTGGAGAATAAAATTTGTATTATAGTTGATGATATGATAGATACAGGGGGTACCGCTTGTAAAGCATCTAAACTATTAAAGGAAAATGGTGCCGGAAAAATATATATGTTTGTATGTCATGGTATTTTTTCAGGGAAGGCTTTAGAAAATATTAAAAATAGTGAATTTGATAAAGTAATAGTTACAAATACATTAGATCAAAATAGACATATAAAAAAAATCAAAGAGTTGGGAATAGAAGATAGAATGGATATTATAGATGTCTCTTGGATGTGTGCCGAAGCTATTCGAGGATGTAATTATGGAGAATCACTTAAAGAACTATATGATAATCCAAAAAAAATTAATTTATATAAATAATTTTATTTAGCATTTTAATTTTATAAAAAAAATACATTTTTTCTTAAGTATTTAAAAATGACACCAAAATTAAGAGCACAAATTAAAAAAATGATTTAAAAAATACAATACATAAAGAAGTATAACAACCGCGTATAAATTACTAATTAATTTTATTACCTATAACTATAATGCCTACCAAATCGAAATCAACTACTCCTCGCAAAGCGAGAAATAATAAAAAAACTACTGCTCCTGTCCCAGAACCAGTTGTCGTTGCTGCCCCTGAACCTGTTGTTGAAACAAGTCCAGTTGTTGCGGAAACAGCAACTCCTGAAATTTCACTCGAAGACCAATTCAAGGATATTATGACAAGACTTCAACAATTCAGAACTCTATCGCAAACTCTTATGGCAGATGTCCGAAAACTCCAAAAGAATGTTAATAGACAAGTTCGTGAATCATCTAAAAAGAACAAAAAACGTAAAAACCTGGGTGACGCCAAACGCCCACCAAGTGGATTTGCTAAACCAACACTTATCTCAGACTCACTCTGCCAATTTCTTGGTGTTGAATCTGGAACTATGATGGCTAGAACCGAAGTTACCAAACACCTTACTAAGTACATCAAGGCACACGAACTCCAAGACCAAGCCAACCGAAGAATTATCAACTGTGACTCTGCACTTGCTGGTCTTCTCAATGTCAAACCATCTGATGAAGTTACTTACTTTAACCTTCAAAGATACATGAAACCACACTTTCCTCAATCTGCGAAGAACCTTGCTGCTGCCGCGGCGGCTGAGGCTGTAGCAACGGGTGCTACTACAAGTGCTTAAGTATTTATAATAATTATTTTTTTATATTTTTCAAAACTGAAACCAATTTTTATTAATTATAAAAATTGATTTTAATATATATATAATGAATTATTAAGAAAATAATGCTAACACAAACTACATTACAAAAATTCTCTTTGGTAAATCCTCCTTCCTTTGCTTTACAAAGGGAAAAGGAAGTTCAAAAGAAATATGATATTGTTATGAAGGATAAGGAAAGAATGGCGAATTTTTTAGAAGATGTAAAGAGAGAATTGAAAAAGGAAAAATTTTATTTAACGGAAAATAATTTTCCGTATTTTACAGAAGACTGTATTAAGCATTTAGTATGTTGGTATAAGGATTGTGATCCTTGTATGATTCAGAAAGAATTGCAAACTAAATTTGATATTATTACGTGTTGGAAGAATAAACCTGGAAATTGTAGTATTTCTGAGATTAGTCATATTCATGTATTTATACATGGATAGGCAATAATTTATATTCTTTCAATAATTTTATCAAGAATATGGTTTGGTAATTGGATACGTGCAGAACATACGTATCCTTTACCTCCATTATATATCCTACATTTTTTAATATTTGCGGATATTGACTTTTTTATTTTTTTAAGATAGAAAATAGTGCTATCTAATTCTTTTTTTGTCATACCTCTTATTTCTCCGTTATCATCTATACCGAATAAATAAAGAACCTTGCCATTTCCTTCAATTATTCGGTATAACATTTGAGTAGCCCTTTTTTCAATAAAATGTTGAGGATTATTTTTTGGATGATTTATCAAATATCTTTTATATTCTTTGTTACCGTCATCCTTTTCAGGAGGTTGTTTGGGTATAATTTTATTTATATATATAGGCATTATAATATAAAAACAAAAAATATGGTTTAAATAACTATTATAAAATATTTTTTATTTATAAAATGAATGATAGGAAAAAAACTAAAAAAAACATTCACAGTAATATTATGTTACCTAAATCTACAACACAAACTAATAAAAGAAATAGCAAACCTAAAAATGATTTAATAGACTCATTATTAAATAAAAATCAATCCAAAGATAGTATGAAAAAAAATATTATTGCTTTTAATAAATCTGCTGGTAATAATAATGGTAGAATTATTGAAAATTTCCATAAAGCAATAAAACTAACTAATTCAGACGAAATTATTTTAAAAATGTTAGACCTTAAAGAAAAAGATATAGTAAATTTTTACAAAAATATGGAAAAAATGATTGGTAAGGACTTATCACTTAAAATACGTAATGATATGTCTAAACAACTTATTACAGGAGCAACAGTTGTAAATAAAAATGGAGTTGCTTTATCATTATGTCCGTTTTGTATGGATTCAAAAAGTAATTGTGTTATATTGTTGTGTGGGCATTTAATATGTAATAAATGTGCTAAAAACATTAATAGGTGTAAATATCCCTGTCCTAAATGTAAAAAACCTATCAAATATATACAATTTATTAGCGAACAATAAATTATAAAATTGATTTATATAAAAAAATATAATAATATTAAACTAATATGACTAATATGACTAATATGAACAAAAATATTAATTACGATTGTTTACATTGTAATGCTTATTTTACAAATAGAATGGATATAAAAAAAATGTGTAAATTTGTGCCTATAAATGAAAATTGTACCAATCCTTATTGTAAAACAATAAAAGAAATAGAAAAGAAGATTGTTGAAAAGAACATTAAAGGAATAGATGATACAATGGATTCGGATGATGACACATTTACAAATGAGGAAAATTTTAATTGGGATAATTGGGATTTAGAACCTAATGTTAAAAGTTTAAAGAGAAAAAGAGAAAATAGTATTAATGATTTACACGATTTATTTAAAAATATTTATATAAAAGAAAATAAATCAAGTGCAGGTAAAAAGAAAAAAAAACTTAAACAACAAAAAATTACTTCATATGATATTAATTATTTACTAAACAAACTTGACTTAAAAGTATAAAATATAAAATAAAATATAAATGATTATAAATTTAAATGAAATTGGTTTTACTTACAATTATACATATGAAGCATTTATTATTACAGATCCTAATAAAATAGTTCAATTTGATTTCCAAGCAGAAAAAAAACAAAAATATTTTTTTATTTTGAAATATAATAGTGCCACTAAACCAGATATTACATTAAAAATTAATAATATTATAAGAACTAATAATTTACTTGAACTAAATACCAAAAGTCATAATAAACTAATATCTTTCAATATTCAATTAGGTCCCTATTTATTAAATGAAGGTAATAATACAATTAAGTTTATATGTAAGGGCGATTTTCCCTTATTATATAATTTGGAAATAGTAGATAAACCTAAGATTTTAAATTCCAGATTTCTAATCAATGATTATTTTAAATTGAGAATGTCTGATTTCATTTTATTAGAAACATATAATACTTACGGAGGATTTTATTGGCATATTTACAATTATATCCTTTGTAATTTAATTGCGGATAAATATAATAAAATACCAATAGTTAATTTTTGTGGTAGTTTATATCTTTCTAATACTGACGAGTTAGGACTTATACATAATAATAAAAACTGGTTCTATAATTATTTTCAGGATAATTTAGATATATCAAATAGTACATATAATACAGTAATAAATTATCCAAATAGAGTCAATTTCACTACATCAATATTAGGTAATTGCTCTACAAAAACAGATGATTATGTTTATTATTTTAATTATGATACTTTTGGAGAATTTAATTTTCTTAGTTTAGAAATGAATTTTAAAGATAAAAGAAACTATATCCAACAAAAGGTTAAAATCTTAGATTACCTAACTGAATTATCAACTAAAATAAAACAAGATATTTTCCCCCCTACTAAACCAAACCAGAAATTTATTGGTATTCATTATAGAGGAACTGATAAAGTAGAAGAAGGAGAAAATGACGAGGAACACCCAATTCACTATTCATATGAATTAATTTATAATATTATTAATGACAAGATTACAAAATTAAAAGACACTAAATTAAACGACACTAAATTAAATGATATATATATTGTAATATCAACAGACGAAATACCGTTTATATTGTTTATGAAAGAAAAGTTCGGTAATAAAGTTATAAATTATAAAAATGCGGATAGATCTAATATTAATACTTCCGGTTTAAATTATAATTTTCAACAAACACCAACCAGGGATAAAATTTATGATAAACGTAGACTTGTAGGAAATGCTAAGCAAGAATTAATTTTAAAAGAAAAATTAATAGATAATTCTATTCATATGGGAAGCAAACATTTATCTAACTATAAGAAGGGTTTGGATTGTATTATAGATGTTTTAATGCTACAAGACTGTGATATAATATATAAATCGAAAGGGAATTTTAGTAATTTCTGTACATATCTAAATACTAATCCTAATTTAGAGATAATAGATCTCCACGATTATGTTTAATTTTTTTTTTTATGACATAATCTTTCGGCAATTTTTGATATTTCAAATATTTCATATTATTTTTTTTTTTTATAAAACATTTCCTATCTCCGTATAAATAATCATTAAGTATTTTTTTATATTCAGGTCCTTTCATATAATAATTACAAACATACATATACCCTAAAACTAATAAAAACGCAAATATATATGTATACCATTCTAATATTGCTAAATTAGTTTTCTTCATACATAGACACCCTTTTTTCTCTTTTAATTCTTTGATATACATTATCAAGGTATATATATAAAATATAGTTATCGGCAAGGAAACTAATGATAATGTTTTTCCAAATAGGGTTTTAATATAGTAAGGATAAATTATGAATGATAATGAAAAGAACATATAAAAAATACTAAAATAAAAGATATAATCTTTATTTTTTGTATTAACACATACACAATCATTATGTTTCCACTGTAATATCATTTTGACTATCACTAAATTAAAAATAAAAAAAAATAAACATTCGATTATAATTGCTAAATTATAATTCATTATTTAATATATGTAAATGTAATAAATAAAGAATTTAATATGTAAATGTAATAAAATTTTTTTAATCATAATATCCACAACAACCAAGAACTCTTGAAGCTAAAACACATAATATTGTTAGTGAAGATAAAGAAATAATACTCAAATTAACTATAAAAAATATTTCGATATTATTTCCAAGATTTACTAATTCACCACATTTCATTTCACAATTATAATCACATATTGTTTCCTTCCTTACATATCTGTCTATCGCTAAAGTAGTTAAAGATACGGCATTTAAAATATAAATTATATTACTAATTAAATTACTACAACATACATATGAAAAGGTAACAACTAAACTAAGAGCAAATAAGGATAAAACGCCTACATTATATTTTAAATAATCTCCACAATCACTTTTTATAGAATGTGATAAAGTACTAACAGTATGAAATCCATATGAGAAAAACGCAGCGTTTGTTATTGACAATAATATAGAAGAAATTATAAAACAAGTATTAATTTTTACCATTTTAATTATACCATAATAAATATAACTTTAAATATTTATTATCCCATAATAAATATAACTTTAAATATTTATTATCCCATAATAAATATATTATATTTTAGTTAACTAAATTACATATAGTACATCTATTCGGTCTTTCATCATATGTATAATATTTAGGATCTTTAACCCAATTATGATTACAATTGTCGCGAATATTTTTCATTATATTTTTATTTTCTTTTTCTAATTCTTTAACTAAGTTTTTATAACTTAGTATTTTTCTTTCTATATCCTTACGTTTTAAAATTAATTCCTTTATTTCCAAATCAGTTAAATTATTTATCATTTATTTACTAAATTAAATTATTTTTAAATTATATAAATAATGACATATAAAGGTAAAAATACTAAAATAAATAATATTAAAATAAATAAAAACATTTACTAAATCTTCATTTGATTCTCTGTTTTCTATAAATTTTAAGGATAAATTATATATGAAATAAAATTATATATTCAAATTATTCAAATAAAGTGTTTGGGTTTTTTAATGTTTGTTTAAGTTTTAGTTCTTTTTGAGTTGATGGTATAACTTTTTTTCCTGCGGTATTTATTGGTTTAGGACTACTCGGTTTAGGAGAACTTACGTTATTGGAAGAACAAGAATAACTTTTACTTCTAGTTTTACGTCTGGTTTTTCTCATAGGTGGCCAAGGTCTAACTACTAAATTTTTAGTAGAAGAACTATTTGAATAACTATAAGTCCCTGAAGAATTAGATGCTGATACACCAGAAACATTTATACTATTTTTTTTGGGGGTTTTTGTGTTTTTTTTAGGTGGAGACCATACTGTTTTAGGTGGAGACCATACTGTTTTAGGTGGAGACCATACTGTTTTAGGTTGAGACCATACTGTTTTAGGTGGAGACCATACTGTTTTAGGTGGAGACCATACTGTTTTAGGTAATGTTTTAGGTTTAGAATTTACTGAACGGGGTTTATAATCTTGTAAGGTTGATTTAAATGGTTTCATTTCTACATCATTTTTTGTATAAAATGAATATTCAAGTTTTTTATTATAATATTCAATAATTTCATCTACTAATCTTTCTATATCTTTATTCTTTGGATAATCTTCTATTTTTTTATATGTATAAAAATGCGAAAATCTTTGCGACATATTAAATATATTTTCAGAGTATAATATTAAGGGTTTTTCTTCATTTAAAGATTCCAATAATGTTATAAAATTATAATTATTAGGTTTAACAAAATAATCTATAATTTTATCTTTTTTAGAATGTTTTAGTAATCTTAAATAACTAATTGGTAAATATATATGGGAACCATGTATTTTATTTGATATAAATTTAGTAAATTCAGTCAAATTTGGTAATTCCAATTGTCTTATAAAATCATTATATTTAATAAAATCAATCTTATTATTATCATTATTATTACCATTATTACTTTCATAATTTTCTTTATAATAACTATAAACCTCAAACATTTCTTCTTTTTGCGGTTCTGTTAACTTTAATGACCTAATAAATTTATTGATTATTGTAAGATTTGTATTATTATTTATAATAATTCTATATGGACCTCTTTTTTTCACTTTTTTTATGTAATCTTTTATATTTAGGGGAATTGTCATAGTATTTAATTTATTTTGAATTTCGGAAGTGGCTTTGAATATAGACATACTAACTTTTGACCGATTGCTATATCTATATTCTTTTTCTATATATAATGGAAAATAACTACTGGAATCATAAGAATAAAAATTATCTCCAGTACTTGATATATCATTATATTTTTTTAATACATACCTAAGTAATATTTCATCTATACCATAACTAAATATATCTTTATTACTATTTACTGGTTTTTTCCGGGTATATCTATTATTAGGTCCAACTTTGAAAGTTTCGTATGTAACTTTTTCATTATATTTTTCAACTAATTTTTGTAATATTCCATTTGTGAAAAAATTATCTAATTTAGTATCTAGATATTTTTCGTCTTTACTATCTTTATTAAATCCAAATAATCCTGCGGGTATTCTTCCTACTATTACAGATTCGGATTGAAACCTAGTTAGTCCTAATTCTTTTATTATAGTATCTATTTTCTTTTTCAAATGTTTAATATTACTCCATTTATATGAGGTTGGTTCTATAGTAGCCAAAGGATATTTTGTTTTGTCCCATGTATCTATTAAATCCATTAACTTGGGGGTAACTGCGTGACTAATATTTATACAAAAAAACTTTCTTATTGTATCATCATATAAAGGAATAAATCTTATAAATGAACCATATGTTGATGGAAGACCACTATATCCTTTTTTTCCTAAAATAATTCTATTATCTGTATAACTATATAGTTTAATAAAATTATATTTTTTTTCTTTATCAATTATTATAATATTTATATAACGTCTATATGCTTCATATAATTTATCAATAATATCTTTATTTTTTTTATAGTTTGTTTTTATTCTTGTATTAGTAGGCGTATTAGACTTTCTAGTTCTATAATGCGGAGAATATACAAAATCAGAAAGGGATTTATCATAAAAAACGAGTAATCCCCAATTATTTTCCGGGTTTCCTTCATTCCATCTAGTTTGTAATTTAAATGTTTCTACTAACTTAATAAATCCTGTTAAATAAGAAAATGTTTTATGAGATATATTCATCTCCATAGGTAAAAAAACATTAGTACTAAATACTTTATTAAATGGTGTTTCTATATGATTAGTTTGTGTAATAGGTAAATTAGTTATTTCACTATAATTCATTAAATATTACATATAAAATATCTTTGATATAAATAATGACATATAAATGGAAAAATATTAGAATAAATAATAGTAGAAATATGAATTTTATAACAAAAAGAAATATTAAAAATTCTAGAAAAAATATGAAAATAGAAAAGAATACTAAAAGAAATAAGAATATTAAAATAAATAAAAAAACATTTACTAAATCTTTATTTTATTCCATATTTTCTATAAATTTCCAAGATAAATTCTTACAAAATACAGAAGGTAGTAATATTATTATTATGTATGACTTATACGCACCCAATGGCAAAAATGCCTACAATAAATCAAAAAATTTTAAATACATACACTATCTTAAAGTAGGAGATAAAGTAATTGTTCCATATGTACTACATAAAGGGACACATACTTATATTATAAAAAAAATAGAATTGGATGAAATGAAGATAAAAATATTATTATCTAAATTAATTGAAATAGGTAATAATAGAAAGCATAAAAAATTTTTAATTAATCTAGTTAAAAAAAAGTTAAAAAGTAAACAAGTTTTTTATGTAAAAAATGAGTTTTTAATATAAAATAACATTAAGTATATAATCATAAATATAAAAAAAGAGAATAGAAATAAATTAAATCTATAAGTCATTCTAACTAACTTATCTACCTCTTTTTTATCTTTCATAAAATCGGATATATCGTATGTTGTAAATGGAGAAAACATTATATTTTACTCCTTATTTCTCTTTAAATAATTACAATTTTTATTTATTTTTTATTATATATTTTATTTCATTTTATTTTATTTTTAAACAAATATTTTACATACGAAAGGCAATGCTACTATACCTAATAACATACCAATATGGCAATTTAATTTCATTTCTTTATAAATTTCTAACCATGCTCTTGCTTGTTCGGTAGTATCAATATGTTCTAACATATATGTTGATTTTGGCATAATAGTATAATGTACATAAGTTACACCTAAAACGATTGCGATAAAGATACAATATATAGGTTGTTTGTAGTTTTTCATAGTTTTGAGGTAAATAAGAGCAAGAATAAGACCTAAAACAAATCCTTGGATATATATATTTAATCTTTCTTTAATAATAGTATTATGGATTTTTTGTTGTTTATCACTTAATAAACTTCTAAACTGTAAAATTTTGTTATTTTTTTTACTACCATTAATTATAAAGTAAAACATCGAACCTAATAAAGAGGCAGCAATAAAACAGCATAAAGAACAATTCATTTTATATATTATTATAAGATAAATAAAATATAATAATTTTAATATTTATTTATGAAATAAAAACAAAAGATTATATAATATTATATGCCAGGTTTAGTTATTGTTATTTTAGGTATTAGTAGCCTTGCTTTATACTTTTCATTTAAAATATTTTCCGATAAATGTAATCCCGATTTCCCTATAGAAATAGAAAATCATATTAATACAATTCAAGATAATGAAATTGACGAAGAAGCACCCCCTAAGTATGAAGATATAGTAAACTCCAATTAATAAAATGCGGTAAAAATATAATTTTTTTAACAACTAAATACAATAATGGAAAATAATAAAATAAAAGTAAATAATAAAATATCAGAAAATAAATTAATTAATCCATATAGTCTTTTAGGTGTTAATGATAAAAGTTCTTTGAGAGAACTGAAAAAAAATTATTATAATATGGCTTTATTATGTCATCCTGATAGAGGTGGAGATAAAAAAGATATGAATGTGGTATGTCTTGCTTATAATTATATAAAAAAACAACTGGAAAATATAAAAGATATTACATATGAGGAATTGGAGGATGAGTTTGAATGTTTTTGTAAGGAACAAGAATCAATAGAAGTCCCTAAGTTTGGTAATATATATGAAGAAACGAATGATTGGATCGTGGATTTTAATAAGGAATTTGATACCAAACGAAATGAAAATAATGATATAAATACCTATGATAATAATCCATTTGAAAATGGATATGGAGATTTAATGGATATAAAAAAAATGGATATAAATAAAATGTTAGAAGATTTGGAAGTATCTAAAGAATATATTAGTGAAGAAAAAGAAGAATCTAAACATAAATTCACCAGAGAAATAATAGAATATACAGATCCGGAAGCATTGCCTAATACTATAACATATTATCCTTTAGATAAAAAATCAAAAGATATAAATGATTATTCTGATTATGGAAATGATATAAAAATGACTGATTATAAAAAGGCGTTTTTTGAACCAGAGAAAATGAAAGAAGTGGAAGAAATAGATTATCCAAAGGAAATAATTGAATATAAATGAATAATAAAAGAAATAATATTTATAAAAATATTTTTATATATTAATGAGTAATTTAAATAATATCAAAATAGAATTAAATTCTTATTATTTTATAATAACAATTTTAGTTATTATTTTTTCAGCAAGTATTTATCTTATTAAATATGTTGATTTTATAGGAAAAGAATTAGAAGATAAAAAAACCCCCCGAACAAATATTATTATGAAAGCACATTTAAACCCTGAAAATATATTAGAGAAATATAGTTCATTTATCCTTCCACTTGTTGCTTTAATATCATTCTTTATATCGTGTTTTTTCGTATCAAAAGTATTAATTATAGGTATTCCATCTGGTAAAGTTAAATATTTTGGGATTTATTTTATTGTAATAATAACAGCAATCTTAATTATATTTAATAATTCTGTTCTGAAAGAGGAAAAGGTAATACAGTATATCAAGGGGAGAAAGTTTAGTGTTGTTGGTATGTTAATGGTTTTGGGTATATCAGCTTTATTTTTTGGATTTATAGATAATTTCGGTCTCCAATTAGGTATCGAAGCATTGGATAATTCTTTCCTTAATATATTTTTGGGTCCATTATCAGAAGATACAAGATTTAAAAAGGAGAAAAAATCAATTAGTAGGAATTTACAATATATGAATAATTGGGCAAATGGTAAATGGAGAGCAGTTTTAAATCAAACACTTCGATTTAAAGAAGAAATTAGAAAAATAAAACACCCTAAAATAAATGACCTTATGGCAGATATTGATGAACTTATAGATCAACAAGGGGGTAAACCAATGGAAGTTCCATTAAATGTTAAAAATCAAGGTTTAATAGGAGATTATATTCAAAATATTAAAAGAAAATATGACCTTATAGATGGTTCTAAAGCAATGATGGGTAATACATTTTCCAATGTTGTCGGTGCTCTTTTATCAAGTGCCCTCCTAAATCTTTTTACATATATGACTAAATATGACGGAATTTATAGTGGCGATGAAGAAATTGATAGTAGTTTTTTTGTATCTAAAATTAATTCATATTTACCATTTTTACAAGGAATCTTTATTATGATAGGTTGTTTAATACCAGTAGTACTTAATATTGCGATGAAAAAAGATAATTATAATACTAATAATTCAAAATCATGGATTATTCTTTCAATTATTGCGATAATAGCAATTATAATGATGTTTTTAAGTGTTAAAGATTCAAAAAAAATGACTGTTAAAGATAAAGAAAACTCTGTTAGAAAAACATTATTAGATCTTAAGAAAAGATTAGATATTACAGAAAATGATAAAGAATTAAATAATAAAATAGATAATTTTGTTAAAAATTAATAACCTTCGTTAATAAATCATATTTTAACAACCATTCAATAATATTAAATCCATTTCTTTATATAACTCTTTCATTATGGTCGGTTCACATTCGTGAATATTCTTAATTATTTCTTCGCAACATAATTTTATAAACTTCCTAAATTTATGTGATTTTTCCACATAAAATTGTTCTAATCTTTCGTTATGGTCGTAGATCGGTATTAGACCACCTTTCAGGTGGTCGTTACTATCATCGAACGCATATTTTACTGCTTCATCTTTATATCTATATTGCCACTTACCATTAGTTAATACCTGAATCTTATTATCTCTTTTATTTACAATTCTCATATTTTTATTTTCGGGATAATCATCATTAAAATGTATTTTTCTTATAATATCAATAATCGCATAAAATGGCCGAGTTATACAACGTTCTTTGAATTCGTCGGTAAGCATTTCTAAGTTTTCTTCTCCATAGTTATTGATATGAATAGTATTATTAATAGTATTATTTGAATTAGTATTATTAGAGTTATTATTATTTTGTGTATTATTTATTTGTTTTCCATTTTTTTTTAATAATTTATTAATTTGTTTTGTTTGAGTTTTAATAATTTCTTGTAATTCTTTGTTATCATTCTCTTCTTTATCTAATTCCTTTTTCTTTTTACAATATAATCTAGTATGACGTAACATACTTTGCCTATATTTAAAAGTTTTTCCACATAATTCACAATTTTTATTTAATTCTATTTTTTCTAATTCACAATATTTTGTGCACATTTGTGTATCATTTGTGCACATTTCAGTGTTTTTTTATGCACATTGACCTACAATTTGTGCACATTGAGATTCATTTTCTTCACTAACAACTATTTTCTTTTCATTGTTTAAATGCTTTTTTGTTTTTAGGTGTCGGGATAAATCATTTTTAAATTTAGAAGAAAAAATACATATTTCACATTTATGAATAACCATTTTCTTTATATATATATATGAAATATATTATTTTTAAATTATTAAAATAATGTATTTTCTAGGTTTTTCTAGGTTTTTCTAGGTTTTTCTAGGTTTTTTCTAGGTTTTTTCTAGGTTTTTTCTAGGTTTTTTATTCTTTTTATTTTTATAATATTATAATAACAATAATAAACCATATTTTTACATTCAATTATTATTTTTTATAAGGATTTTTAAAATAAAAAGTAAAATGTGCACAAAATCGTGTTTTTTTACAGAGAGAGCAAATGGAAAAAAAAAATAAAAAAAAATATTTTTTTCAAAAAATATTTCAAATATTTATTATAAATTATATAAATATGAATTATAAAAAAATAATAAAACTTAAAGAATCAAACACCAATATTAGTAATGCTTCATTCAAACAACACCATATTAGATTTTAGAACACAAGAATATTTTGGTTGGATTGGGAATTTTATTTTTATTTCAGCACAAGTATCCCAAATAATTCATACGTTCAAAGTAAAAAGGACTGCTGATATATCTTATATTCTCCAAGTTCTATTATTTATAGGTAACGTGATGTATACTACATTTGGATATTTAGACCAGTCCTTATCTATGTTTCTGGGTAATTTTATAACATTATTTACTTCAATAATACAAATAAGTCAGAAAGTTTATTATGATAGAAAAACTTATAAAGGATTATATGAAGAAATAAATTAAAAATAATAAATATAATTCCTTACTATTTTTTTAGTTTTAGGATCTATTCCCTCATTATGTATTTTGAACCTAAGTTTTTCATATAACTTTATTGCTTTTATATTATCTTTATTAACCGTTAGAATAATATGACTTGCTCCTTCCCTTCTTAATTTTTTAATTAATGATAATAATAATTTAGATGCACTCCCTTTATTTCTTTTTTCAGGATTAGTGCATAAATTATTAAGGAAAAACCCACTCCAAGTTATTTGCGGTATTTCTTCGATATACTTAGAAGGAGTTATATAACACATACTATCGCCATATTTATAAACTGAAGAATATTTATAATATTTACTAAAACTTTCTAATTCCTGCTTACTAAAACATTTTTCTAAGAAATTATTATTATTTTCATTTTTTTTATTTTTTATATTTACTATTTTAATATTATCATTTATATTAGTGAATTGTTCAGATTTAGTATTATTTTTAATAATTAGAAAATATAAAATAATTATAATTAGTAAAAATAGATGTATCATTATTAATATAAAATATATAAATAACTTAGTTTAACTTAGTAAAATGAAATAACTTAGTTTAACTTAGTAAAATGAAATAACTTAGTTTAACTTAGTAAAATGAAATAACTTAGTTTAACTTAGTAAAATGAAATAACTTAGCTTAACTTAGTAAAATGAAATAACTTAGCTTAACTTAGTAAAATGAAATAACTTAGTTTAACTTAGTAAAATGAAGGATTAATAATATAATCTATAGTATTTAGTTGTGTAAAAAAAAACATTAATATTTCTTTAGTTAGTTCGATAGAAGGCAACCATTCCAATTCATTATTAATTTCGCATAAATATTTATAATATTCCGGCAAATCTAAATCCGTTATAATATTGGTATTATGAGATATATAAGAGAAAGAACTTCTTACATAAGGGTAATAATCATTTATTTCTTGTTTCAAAAATAATGTTAATTTGTATTCTTGAATCATAAAATCCGCAATAATCTCGTTGAGTTCCATAGGTAAACCAATATAATTATTCTTTACTATATTAGAATTTTCAATACCTACTTTCCTATAAAAATCTATTTCGTATATAATTGGTCCGTCTGGTAATCTATCAAAATTAATGGTAGTTTTATTATGATTATTATTTATAATACCCATATATTCCGTTAAATCTTGATTATTAGAAAACTTCAATAAGCGATTATAACGTTTACGAAATGCGACTGTATTCATTAATTATTTTATAAATATACCATTAATTTATAAATCAATTAAAAAAAATTGAAAATAAAAAATTTATAATAATTTAATTGAAAATGAGTACTTGGATTACACATATTACAGAAGGAAAAAAAATTGGAGAATATCAAGGTTATGAAGTAACCTTGGGTGATTTGTCTCCAGATACAGAAAAATTTGTGAATTTTCCTGTGAAGAGTTCAAAAGATAAAGTATGTATGCCTTTGGAAGAAGGTGTAAATATGCTATATGAATTATTTCAGAAAGATTATAAAGAAGACTTGATGAAAGAAGGAAAAAGTGAATATAATGCATTTGGCATGTTTTCAGTAAATATTTGCAAAAATAACTTTTTGAGAGGAATGAAAAAACTTTTGTGGAACCAATATTTTTGGCAAGAAGAAACGATAAAGTTGAAAGCAGTGGGGAAACTTACTAACTAATTATTAATATACATTTATAAATTATAATTCTAAAATATTTTTTCTTTTTGAATTGTAATATAATTTTATAATTCCTCTTTAGCAGTGTTATAAGCGTTAGAACCTGACGATTTTGGCGATTTTTCCGATTTTCGCAATTTTTTTTTGGGTTTTTTTTTCGCTTTTCTGCTACTACCTCTTATTTTTTTTTTTTTTATTAATTTAGCTCCCCTAAATTGTCCTGCTCCTGCTTTAAATAATGCCTCATCAAAAGAGTTTAAATTTTTTATATCTCCATTAGGCATTTTTACTTTGAATTTCTCACTGCTATTGCTTCTTCTTTTTGTTTTTGTTTTTTTTTTTTTTAATTTAGCTCCCCTAAATTGTCCTGCTCCTGCTTTAAATAATGCCTCATCAAAAGAGTTTAAATTTTTTATATCTCCATTAGGCATTTTTACTTTGAATTTCTCACTGCTATTGCTTCTTCTTTTTGTTTTTGTTTTTTTTTTTATTAATTTAGCTCCCCTAAATTGTCCTGCTCCTGCTTTAAATAATGCCTCATCAAAAGAGTTTAAATTTTTTATATCTCCATTAGGCATTTTTACTTTGAATTTCTCACTGCTATTGCTACTATTTGGAACACCGGGTTCGCGCAACTTGACTTCATAAGGAAATTCATAATTATTATTAGTATTATTATTAGCTTCGTATCCGTTTGGTTTTTGCATATATTAACAATATATTATAAATTATTGAAAAAAATATCTAACAAAATAAATAAATTTTTTTTTGTTTTTTCTAAATCACCTAATTCCGGATTTAATTCTACAATATCCATTGAAATAACATTATATTTAGTTAAAAATAATAAAATATTTTCCATTTGCTCCATATTAACACCATTTTTTTCAGGGGTTCCCGTTGAAGAAATAAACGCAGGATCCATTATATCTATATCAAAACTTATATGAACATCTCTCCCATTAATAAACTTATCTAATCTATCCAAAACATTATCTAAATCATCGTTAACTTCCTTAATACCCATATTTAATATATTTTTTTCCTTTATATATTCCTTTTCATATGGATCTATACTTCTAGTTCCTATATAACATATTTCGTCATAATTAAGACATTTATAATTAACAAATGGTTCCTCTAAATCACCTAATAAAGCAGAAACTGGCATTCCGTGGATACTTCCAGTTTGTGAATACTTAATATTATTACAGTCAGTATGAGCGTCTAACCAAATAACACATTTGTCTTTAGTATAATTTATAAATTGACCGGAAATTGTCCCCATAGACATACTATGATCACCACCTAAAAAAATAGAAAAATCTATATCTTTTTTATCTTCATTAATTTGTTTTTGTAACATAAATAATGTTCTTTCATTATCTATTCCTTGATAATTAAATTTTTTATGTTCGTAATTTATATTTTTCGTAGTATTGAATTTTTTACGAAAATAACTTTCATATAATAAATTGGAACCCTTTAAAACTCCTGGTTTCTTTTGTCCAAAATTTATAGGAACTGATAATGTTTGGATATTTTTCATTTATATAAAAAATAATTATATTCTTTATATTAATTTTTTAAATTAAATATCATTTTAATTTAGATATTTTATAGACCTCTTTTAAGAGGTGTTCATAACATTGGTCTTCACATTTACAATAATTAAATGTTTTAGTCTTATCAATACCAAGACACTTTAGTTGGTGTCGAATTCTCTTAATATTTAAATTATGAGTTTCATCTTCGTGATAAATACCACTTGTTTTATCACAACCATCACATTCAAGGAATGGCATACTTATAAAATTATTATCATAGTTATGATTAGGCATTTTAAAATGGGAAATATACAAATGGACTTCTCATTTGTAATAATTTATCAATTTTTTTCTTTTTTATATTCTTATTTCTATTTTTCCAATATTGCTGGATTTTATATGCGGCAATCCATTCTTTTGCGGAATCCACTTCTGCTTTGTTTTTTACGGCATTATATACCAACATTCTCTTAAAACTAAATTTAAAATTATTTAGTAATGGTTTAGTAGCTTCTAATAACCTTTTAGAGCGATATGTTTGATATTCCTTATATATATTTCTTTGATTATCGGTTTCAGTTATTGTTATCTTAGGTATTTCTAACTTAGTATCATTTTCATCCCCAAAACCAAACACTTCCTCTTCTTTCTCTTCTTCCTCTTCTTCCTCTTCTTCCTCTTCTTCCTCTTCTTCCTCTTCTTCCTCTTCTTCCTCTTCTTTCTCTTCTTCCTCTTCTTTCTCTTCTTCCTCTTCCTCTTCTTTCTCTTCTTCCTCTTCTTTCTCTTCTTCCTCTTCCTCTTCTTTCTCTTCTTCCTCTTCTTCCTCTTCTTTCTCTTCTTCCTCTTCTTCCTCTTCTTCCTCTTCTTCCTCTTCTTCCTCTTCTTCCTCTTCTTCCTCTTCTTCCTCTTCCTCTTCTTCATTTAATTCATAATCACTAATATTATCGCTTAATTCATCATCACTTAATTCTTCTTTTTGAGAATAAAAAAAACTGGATAAATAGTTTAGTGACATTTATTATTAGTAAGTTATTATATTTTTTATAAATAAACTTAGTAAAATGGATTTAGACAAATGGATTTAGACAAATGGATTTAGACAAATGGATTTAGACAAATGGATTTAGACAAATGGATTTAGACAAATGGATTTAGACAAATGTATTTAATAAATCAAAATCGCTATTATAAAATAAAGAATTTTTAATTTTACTTTGGTATCTGTGTTTAAACTTAGTATTTACTATTTTATCAATAGTTATTTTCATAATTCTATCTAAAAATGTATGTCTCCAAAAAAATCTACAATTTCGTATATATTCTAAATAGTCTTTCCCTATATTTTTATTAAATCCCAATTTTATTTTAGTATCTCTAATAAGTTCAATATCTTTATCAGATATAAATTTACCTCTATTCTTTACTAACTTAGTAATTTTATATTGTAATATTTCCGTTTCTTTTTTATCCTCTAATACTTCTCTAAGAGTATTAATATTATGATATTTAGTATCTAATTTTATAATAACTTGATATAAATAGAAATATCTTTCAGATAAACCTCCGAAACCAGTAATATTACCTAAATCATTCTTCTTACTTGCCGATTTTAGTAAGTTATATAATCGAGTATTAAAATTATTCATACCATTCAATTCATTTACAATATTATCTTCTTTCCTATAAATTGTAACAATATTATCTGGAATTAAACTAAATCCTACTCCCGGATTTGCCTCTATAAACCAAACTTTTTTCATATGGTCTATTAATAAATCCGCACCAATAGGATGATATACAGCCAAAGCAGTATCTATACTATCTTTTGTAGGAGTACAACAACCGCCTTTTTTAATTGCGGTTTTAATAACTTCTAGCATTATTTTATTAACTTGTCTTTTAATATTAGTATTCAAGTCCCTTTTACTTATTTTAGGAACCATACAATCCATTAATTTATTATCCTCTAAGTGTTCTACTAATTCTTGGAAATCAAATGGCATCCCTCCTCCTTCCGTACCCCCACTTTTATGAGGCCAGGGATTTGTTAAATCTACATTATCTAAATCATCATTTAATAAATTCTTAGGATATGGTTCTCTCGCACTATTAAATTTATATCTTCTATAAACATAAATATTATATTCATCTGTATCTTTCATATAAACTATTAAGCCATAAGCACGTATATGACATTTATAAAATCCGTTTTCCTTTAAAACCCTATTTTCTCCACCTGATTCTTTTAAGGGTATTTTAACATTTTTATTTAAAGAAGGAAAAAGAACTTCACCCTTAATACATAATGGTTTATAAATATACTGCTGGATTTCCCAATCTAAATATTTTGGATAAATACCTAAAACATTTACAATATGCTCAGTTGCTTCATCAATAGTAGTACAAACGCCAATACCCCTCTGTTCTTGACCTATAGAAGGTTTTAGTATTACTGGATTTGATTTACCAAATTTATTTGCTTTCCAGATTTTACCTAAATCATTTTTTAATGTATCACTACATCTTAAAGTTATAGTTTTAGGTAAATAAGGTTTATCCCCTAAAATATCGCCTAATACTCCTTTATTACCTATAATATTACTAATATTATATAAAGTCCGCCTAACTATAGTAGGTATTGCGGTTATATCTTTATAATTGGAACCATTCCAATATTTTTTCTTTTTAAATTTGCTTTTTACTTTTGAACCTAAATCTCTAACTTTTTTATGTTTGGATCCGTCCGAATGTGTTAATAAAATACCGCATTTTCTATCTTCCATATTACATTTTCTAGTTTTTTTTGCTAGTTTAGTTATAGTATTATTATCAGTATCAGATAAAACTTCTACGTCTTTACTATATCTTTGTTTAGATAAAAAATTTAAATGTTTTTCAAAAAAAGGAGAACTGACATAAATTAAGTTATCCATATAATAATTAGATAGAAATAAAATATAGAAATATAAATATAGAAATAAAACAAATAAAATTGATTTCAATAAGTATTAAATTTATTTATAAAATTAAAAATGAGTAAAGCAAGAGAACAAGCATGTATTCCATTATGTAGTTTCAGTGTTTTGGCAATGATAGTAGGTATAATATTCGGACATTCTGCATATAAATATTTTGAAACAATAAATTTAGTCGAAAAAGATTGTAATATTACTTCAATCACATATCCTATGAATTTTCCAACCGAAAATAATACGGAAGGATGGAAAAGTTGCGATTGTGGGAAGAATTGTTGGTCTTTGACTAATTGTGTACAACTTTATACCAACATAAATAACACTACTGATACTACAAAAATGATTAGTCCATCAAATAAGTATATTTATAACGATTGTACATTTTATAATCCAATTTGTACGAATAACGAAAATCCAATATTCGTTCTAAAAGAAATGGTCGAAGCAAAAGACATTTATCTTCAATATATAAATAAAACTGTAGATTGTTATTACAATACCAAAAAAGATATCATTTATTTGGAAAAAGATACAAATTCAAGAAGAGTTATGATTGTTTCAGGAACTATCATGGGAGTGTTTATATTATTCGTATTACTAATTTCTTGTAGTGTTTGTATGGAAGAAAGAAGAGAAAAGAAAGAAAGAAATAGAAAACAAATTACTGTTTAAATAAATTCAAAAAACCTACTTCTAGTTCACAACCTACACCGAAACCGACTAAGACACCTACAAGAAACTCTCTAAACAATAAATCAACTGTTATGAATAGAATATTAACTGGTAAATCCAGTGTTTAAATATATTTCTCTATAGCGTAATCCCATAAATTCATACAAGTATGAAGACCACTGTCGGTATCATTTAACCATTGGTCTAATGTTATATTATTTTCAGTTATATTTTTTTTACGTTTACTAATATAATCTAACATAAATTTTTGACAATATTGATTCATCGTTTTTTTATTAATATCTCCGTCTTTTAATAAAGCCTTTACGTGAATTTGTAAAGATTTTCTTTTTTTATTCCTCCGAACATCGTCTTCTACAATTTTTTCTATTCTACAAGTTGTACAATTTTTATATTTATATGGATTAATAAATAATGACTTACATGTTTTACAATTAGAAAATGAGTCACTTCCAAAATTAGTATGTATTATATAACAACTAGAAGAACAATAATTAGTTAATTCCATTTTTTCATTACTTGATAAATTATGATAAAATTGTTTATTATTAAATGTTTTACACTTATAACATAAAGATATAAAACACCCCTTACAACGAGATATAGTTTTTAAATTTTTCCCACAATCATTACAATATTTCACATTCGTATCACACCTATAATGACAATAATCACTTATTATATTATCATTATTAAAAGTTAATTCTTCGGTGTTTTTACAAACCACAAAATAGGGATATATATCTTTAACACATTTTTTACATAGTTTAGAACCACATTTTCCGCATTGATATAATGTTTTATGATAGATTTTACAACGACTACAATTATTTGTTAATAACATTACTTATTTATGTATATAATTCTATAAATATTATCAATTTTTTTCAATAAATTTAAGTGCGGTTTCATATTCTTCTCTATTAATTATTTTCCCTAATTTTAAAAAATGTAAAATCTCCGTAATCTTATATAAATATTTATAATCATTATCAAATATTTTTTTCTGTTCCCTATCTATTATCGTTATAATATCTAATATATCAAAATCACTAAAATATTGTAATGATTCTTGAATACTACTTCCACTTGTTATAATATCATCTATTAATATAATCTTCTTAGTATTACTTGTTATACCTTCTATCATTTGTTTTGTCCCGTGTTTCTTCTTTTCCTTTCTTAATAATAATAAAGGTATATTATATAAACAAGATATATAAGTAGCTAAGGGAATACCCGCATAAGGAATACCACAAATACTTAATATTTCTCCTTTTTGTATTGCTTCTAAATGATATTTTTTTATATGTTCATTATAAACAATTTGTGCAATAGTTTTTAGAATTTCTGGTTTAGATATAATATTTCTAAGATTAATATAAAAAGGAGAAGTTTGACCATTTTTTAATGTAAATGACCCAAACTTAAAACATTCTAAATTAAAAAGTTCATTAATAAGTGTTTTATTCATCTTAACATATAATAAATTTTATACTTTATATTTTTTATATGATAATTATAAATCAATATTCAATTTTATCATATAATTAATTTTAATAAAACTATGAAATAATTTTATGAAACCTAACTTCTAAACCAGTTGGACCGTCCCATTTATATACTGAATGGACCATTAATTTAAATTTAGTAGTTAGTTTATCATATTTTTTTAGAATTAATTCGTTTAAAATTATTTCATTTTGTTTAATAGAATATTTTTTAGGAACAAAACCACACATTTCCCCTTTAGAATTTACAATTTTAATCGCATTTTTATCATATTTATTTTTGGGGTCTTTCTCTAAGAAAATTTGTTCGTTTTCTTTTAAATTATCAACTACCGTTCTATAAAAAGAAACGCCACTTACTTTGAAAATTTCAGGTATTCCTACTTTATTTTTATTTTCAGTCATTTTATTAATAGGAGTTTTTTAATATAAATAATCAATTTTATATTAATAATCAATTTTATATATTTTTTTTATATTATTAATTAGTATAATGAATTCTATAACAGACCAACAAAAATTTATTCCAATGGCGTCTTTAATTGGTATTATAGCAATTATAATAGTTGCGATTTACAATAGTGCTTTTAAAGGAGGAAGATTTACGTGTAATAGATATATACTCAATAGTTATTTATATATTCTTTTAGTATTAGTATTAATCATATTAGAAGTATTATATTTAGATTTTAATAAAGTAAGTGTTATTGACTTATTTCAAAATTTTAAAGGATTATGGGGATTTATATTATTACTTATTCTTCTTATAGGTGTTTTAATTGTCTTAATGATGATACCACCTAAATTTGTATTACTTAAACATGTAGTGTGGGTTATATTTGCATTCTTATTAGGTATGTTGGCGTATCCTAGTTATATGAAATCTAAAAAAGAGAATACATTAATGGGTGTTATGTTTTCCTTAATAGCAATTTTAATAGTTTTTACAGCAATAGCATTCATTAAACCAGACTGGATTTCATTATCTTGGGGACCTATATTAGTCTTCATTTTAATAGGTATGATTATAGCCCAAGTCGTTTTTAATATTATGAATAGAAATAATCCCAGAGCTAAAAGACCAAAAATATTTGCCTATATACTTATAGTATTGTTTATTTTCTTCTTACTATATGATACTAAGAAAATCCAAGTAAATGCGAAAAATTGTAAAACAGTAACAGCAGATTATATAAATGAATCATTAGGAGTAGTATTAGATATACTTAACTTGTTCCAAAATTTAGTATATGCACAAGGACGATAAAACAAAAAAACGCACCTCGTGCCGTTTTATATATTTTTTACGCCTATAAGAAGACGATTTTATGCGCTTTTGTATCACTACGCACTTGCGATTTACTTTCATATTAGAGTTTTTTAATATTCAATTTTTTTTTATAAAAAAGTAACTATAATACTAAATTATAGAAATATTACTATCATATGTAGTTTGTATATTTCCAGTTTCTTCTTTTTTAATACTTCTATGTATAATATTACTATTATCACCTATTTGATATAACTCTATATTTGCTCCCCAATTAGGATATCTTTGTCTAAACTCACTAAATGATATAATTTTCTTATCTACACTTTTATCATTTAATGTCCTAAAATTACTATTTTTATCTACATAACCTAAATTATTATCATACTCTACATTTTCCAATATTGTATCAATAATATTATCAACATAATTGGATAAATACATAAGACTATATGGAATTATTAAAACAGAGAAATATTCTTTAAGGAAAGTATAAATTTGATATTCAAATACATTAGTAATTGATTTCTTCATTTCGATAGAATTATATTCATCTTTAAATCTTTTAGGTAAATAACGAATATAATTTACTAACTTATCTATACAATTAATTTTCTCCATATTTTTTTCCTTAGTCATATTTTTCCCAAGAGCAATTATAGAACCTAAAATACCTAAATACCATAATATAGGTTTATTATTAGATACATTAAGGTTTAGTAATAAATGCTCATTATAGAATGATAATAATAGAAACAATATAAAAAAGGAACTAAAAACAAAAATAATAAATTTTCCGATAGTTGAAACAATTTTGTAATTAAATATATTACAATACGCACTTGCATATTGTGCTGATTTATTTAGTCTATCTTTGAGTTCGTGTTTTAATTCATTATAATACCTAAGTTTCCACTTTGCTTTTAAAGACCATTGTTTCGATGTAATTTTAGAAGGATTATTGTAAAATTTTTCTCCATATTTTAACAAAGAATAGAAAAATAAATATACTATTAATAATGGCATAAATAAATACGTCAAAATTGATATAATTAACAAATTATTTTTTATCTTTTTTACAAATTTATTTTTATCTGTATATATATTTTCCTTAATATTGTAATTATTGTCAAATAAATAATCAAAAATACAATAAATTATATTCCATTCAATTAACCTAGAATATAAGAATTTATTAATATTGGAAGACAAAATAGTAGTTATTATATTATCTTTCTTTAATATTTTCATATTTGTATTATATATATTATAGTCATTACCGTATAACAATTCCAATTTTTCTACTATTTCTCCCCAAGTTATAGTATCTATTTTTCGATTATCAATATTTAATTTTTTATTATAAAATTTCTTTATCTTATAATAATCTGTAATATCATTACCTATTCCTATAACTCTTACTGTAATATATAATATAATAATTATAGTAGTAAAAATATATATGAAATTATTTTTATAAAAATTGGAGAAATCAATATAATTTTTAAAAGATTCTTCATTTTCTCTAAGTTGTTTTAATCCTTTATAGTCTATACACATAAACATAAAATTAAGAAAGACTAACATAAAAATGGAAGTTAGTAAATTGAATATTTGGAGGGAAACAATATTATAATATCCTTTATGATAGAAGTAATTATAGATTTGTATTAATTTTTTATTAGAAGGAACATAAGCAATTGATTCATCTAAATCTTCATCTATATCAGTATTATCTAAATCTTCATTTATTTCTTGTTGTAGCAATCTCTCATTTAAATTTTTATTAATAGTCATTTTATTTTATTTTTTTTCTTTTAATATTTCTTATAATAATTAAAAATTTAAGTTATTTATAATTGATATATATGAATTACCAAAAAATTAATCTTTAATATTAAAAATTTCTCTAACAATTCCATATTTTCGCAGAACACAGAAAAAAATTAAATAATAAAAAAATGCGGCATATAGTAATATAAGGAAAGCTACTATTAACGACCTTACTATTGTAAATGAATATATATATTCTAAAATAAATATATATTCTAAAATAAATTTAAATTCCATAAATTTAAATTCCATAAATATAAATTTCATAAATAGTAATTATTTTAAATTTATATTTACTTTTAAATATAAAAATATATATTTAATATAAATGTCTCAACAAAGTGGTAATTTTATATTTCATCCATTACAAAATGGAAGTTTAACACACGAACATTCTTCGGGAAGAAGTTCAGGGTATCCTAATATAGTACAATATAAACCAGACGGTGTATCTGGTATATTTGCTCCGCGAATTGTTGTTCACGGAAGAAATTATTCTTCAAACCAGGGAACTAATCAAAATAATAGTTTACCAGAAGCATCTAATTCTCATACGCATTTTGACGCACATTATCCAGCAGGTCAAACAGTATCCGCACAAAGACAACAACTAGCAGCAGAACAGGCGGCACAAAAAGAGAGAGACGATTTATACGCAAAATTATTTGGGGCTTTACTAACTGGTAGTGATTCTGGATCGGGTACTGAAGCAAATAGTGAAGATAATAATTATTATGAATTATTATCAGCAAGAATGGAAAGAGTTCAAGAATGCGAACAAGATGGTACAAAACGTATACAAAATTATAGTATGTGTGCCGAAAATGATATAGTAGGGGAACATATTATGAAGGATACTATAGTATGTTGTAAAAAACCTACTTCTTTAGGAGGTACTGGAACAGGCACAGCAGGAGGCACAGCAGTTACTGCTGGCACTACGGCAGGCACAGCAGGAGGCACAGCAGGAGGCACAGTGGGTACTACCGGGGGCAGTACGGCTCACATGGCTTTACAAAAATGTAATGGTATTAATCCTTCGTGGTTACAATTTAAAGTTTCCGAAGAGAATCGGCAAAATTGTAATAATTATTGTGATAGTTTAGAAACAGCTGATAGAGATATAGGATATCATACAGATTATTGTTTAATAGGTGGAGCAAGTTTGGAGGGCAACACTTGTTCTCAATGGGCAAATGAAAAAAATACTTCAAAAGAAAGAGAATGTTCGACAAAAGAAGAAAATATAGATAAAAATTGTCAACAAAAATATAAATTTAGAGAAAATTCGCATATAGGAGCATGTAAAAATAATAATTGTCGTTCATATCAAGCACATTCTAAGAAAGATGGAAAAACGGCTACTTCATATGCACACGAATTAGGACTAAAAAAATTGGTATTTGAAAAAAACGGTAATTTTATAATAAATGATACTACCGAACCAAGCATTCCTTCTTCAAGAGGGGGTAATAATAAATTACAGTGTGAAGTAAATGGATACAAAAATAAATTTGGAGAAACCGTATATAACGACGAAGATTGTTGTTATGGTAAAAGTACGAGAGACTGTAAAAGTCCAAATTGTCAATGGTGTATATCGGATTCATATTCTGGCAGAGTATGTAAAACTCTTAAAAAAGACGGAATCCAGAAATTAAGTGATGATGGTAAACCTATATTAATTTGTACAGGAAAAGACGCAGGCGGAGTATGTGTTCCAAAATATAATTTAAATGGAGAATCAAAAAATGATACTTATTTACCATTTAAAAATATAGATAATTATAAAGATAGTTTAATGGATAAGGCATATACAGATAGTTCAGGAGTTGTAAAAAACTATAAAATATTAGACTATCCTTTTAAGTGTAAAAAAATTTTATCAGATGACGAATTAAGAGAACTTGCTGAAAAAAATAAAGAAGGTTATACACCGAATCCAAATGACCCGTGGGATGTATATTGTAATACTTATGGTAATATTTCGTCGTGTTGTAAAGAACTAGGATACGCAAATAATTGATTATCCTTTACAGTGTGGAAAAACATTAATTGAAGAAGTTGATAATAAGAAAGAAGAAAGACGAAAATGTAGGGAAAATATGAATTTACCAGAAAACCAAAGAAATAAATGGTGGTGGTTTTGTGAAAAAAATAGTGATTCAGAATGTTGCACTAATAATAGAGGTGGTAATTGTACTTAATTTATTCTTTTTTACTTGTTGCGGGAGCGTCTTTCCCATCTGTACTAAAATCGCCTAATGCTCTAATTAATTTTAAACAATACATAGCAAATCCTATCACGACGACTGTTACACTGGACCCCCCTACAAATATAATGACTGCTGATATTGCCATTATCGCAAGAATGATAAATCCTAAACCACCTGTTCCGTATCTTTCTCCAAACTTTGCATCAAATTTATAATATGGTAATGTTATTCCAAGCAAAGCATAAAAAGCATGTCCTAAATGAACAGAAGGTATTGTCTTATCAACGCCAGCCTTATTTTTATAATTAAAATTTAAATTAGCCACCCCGAATGGCGTCGTAACCGTGTTGATAATAGCTTTAAATATAAATTCTAATGGAACTGATAGAATCTTAAAAAATATAATTGTATATCTCGCAAGGAAAAAAAATATATGAAACCATGGAAATAAAAATAATTTAACAGTTAGGCAATAAATGATTTTTCCCCACACTATAGGTGTTTCACCATAAGTTCTAAAAGTTTTGCCTTCTCTGGGTTCACCATATTTACTCATATCTAAATATTCTTTTCCATCTTTATCAGTTTCAACTCCAGAAATTAAGCTTTTTGAATAAAATCTAGGTGTAAAAATTTCAGGAAGTTTCCAACAAACATATTCGTGACCTCCCAATTTTCCAAATAAACCATTATACCAATCAGCAAACCATTCGGAACCATTGGGTCCATATGCGAGATCATACATATCCAATGAGTCAGAAAACCATGATTTATTAATAGAATCATCTATATTATTCGTAGAATCTGTTTTAGATGCTGCGTCTGTCACGGATGATACTGCCGCTACTATTGCATCTACCATTTATATTAGTATTAGAAAATATTTTATAATATTTATGCACATTTAGGATCCCAATTCGGTTGTTTACAACCAAATTCTCTATTTCCCATATTATAATCATATACATTTTCTGGACCATTAAATGCTTCAGCATATGAAGCATTACCGCCTCTTAATTGTTTTCTTTTGTTACGTCGTTTGCTACTTCGTTTGCTACTTCGTTTGCTACTTCGTTTGCTACTTCGTTTGCTACTTCGTTTGCTACTTCGTTTGCTACTTCGTTTGCTACTTCGTTTGCTACTTCGTTTGCTACTTCGTTTG
>Ga0257126_1000271_pt1 | contig 42889 bp, 39 predicted proteins | sample SI060_120mmetaG_FD_190151 | JGI IMG/M metagenome (GOLD analysis project Ga0257126, IMG submission 190151) | Marine microbial communities from Saanich Inlet, British Columbia, Canada - SI060_120m | ecosystem: Environmental > Aquatic > Marine > Inlet | place: Canada: British Columbia | collected... | reverse complement strand
CGAGTAAGCTTCAATGGTTGATATTAGCTTTCAAAGTCACCGTCCTGCTTTAACAGTGCTATCCTTTAGCTTCAAGTCTTCGTCAAAAAAGTGATGCTTCAAGAACGCAATCACGGCCTTGTCCACCGAGGGGCCAAAACCTCTTCCGTGCCCACCATCCAAGACAGTCAGAAGGATAGAAGGAACTTTGAGGGTATCTAATTTATCGTCAAGCGCCTTGCCCTGAAGGTAGGGCACCAGAGGATCTTTTGTGCCATGCACAGTTAGAATGGGAGCATCATCACTAGACACCTGGTGAAAGGGTGATGCAATTTTAGCTCTAGCTTTTAAAGTAGAAACCTCGCCCCCCAGAAGCTGCCCTTCCGGTGAGCTCGCTGCATTATGATCCATTGAGCTTCCCTGCTGATTCATCACTAAAAAATCAGTGGGGCCAAAGAAATTAATGACCCCTTTTACCGAGGTTGACTGATCGATATGAGGCCCTAATTCCCCATCGAGTTCTGGCTGATTCTGCGTCGTCCCCATAAAAGTTACTAAGTGTCCGCCCGCGGATCCTCCCCAGACCACAATCCGCTCTGCATCAAGGTGATATTTTTTGGCATTAGCCTTCACCCATCGTAAGGCTGCTTTGCAATCATGAATCTGGACAGGCCAGCTCTTCTCTGATGTGAGGCGATAGTTAATTGAAACAATAGCGCAATTTAAACCAGCAGCCTTTAGAGCCCTCCCTGGACGATCTTTACTGCCCTTCCTCCACGCACCACCATGAATCCATAAGACCACGGGGTAGGACGATTCAGTTTTAGCTTCGGGAATGTAAAGATCCAAAGTCTGTCTCGGATTTGCATCGCCAACATAATCAATATCATTGATTCGGCGCATTTGAGGGGCAGCAAGAGCCACTCCGATACTAAATGTTAAAATCGCTAGTCCATAATTCATATTAAGAAAATAAGATATTCTAAAGCCATTGCAATGGATGAAATTACACTCAAGAAAAATCTGCCGAAGCCGCTGATGAGGCCCTCACCTAATAGAGTGTCCCTAGACTACCAAACTACTGAGTTTTGTCCACTTGCGTGATTTATGTTGGCTCTGGGTGAAAAGTAGAGTAGATGCCCTCTCTTGAACCATCGCTTAGTGGCGAGCTTTTGTTGAAATCCGACCCTGTGAGATCGGCGTGATCTAGGCTCCTCTTCTCAATTCGTGAGTCAAGTCTCATTATAATGTCTCCCGCTCTTTCTCGCACCACGACCTCAACCGACTGGAGACAGTTCGTCCCGGGGCCAGTCCCAATTTCACCTCATCTGCTTACCATTGGCGCTCAGCAACTGCCTTACAACCGGACCGAGACATTTTCCACGACGACGCACGAGATCCTTGGTGGCTTAAGAAAACTTTTTAAGACCGAGTCAGAAGTCGTCGTGTTGACTGGTTCTGGAACGGCAGCGATGGAAGCATCTGTTCTCAATTTTGTCGGGCCTGATGATCGGGCGCTAGTCGTCAATGGAGGAACCTTTGGACAACGCTGGGCCGATCTTTGCGGAGCCCTGGCTATCAGCCATGACGAATTTCAGGTTAATCTTGGAGCCGAATTGGATCTTGAGAGCCTGGAAACAAGCTTGGCTGGTGGGCAGCATTCGGTTCTGCTGATCAATGCCCATGAAACCTCTACCGGGCTCCTCTACGATATTGAGGAAATTGGCAGGATCGCTCGTCGGTATGATATTTTCTTTATCGTCGATGCAATCAGCAGTGTCTGCGCGGATATTTTCGAGATGGATGGATGGGGAGTGGATGTCGCTATTCTGAGTTCGCACAAGGCTCTCGCCTTGCCACCCGGTTTGTCATTCGTGGCTATGGGGGAGCGCGCGGTCGCACGACTGGATGGCAGACATGCTCAACCAAAGAGTCTCTACTTTGACCTTAAAAACTACCTCGACAATCAACAACGGGGACAGCTTCCGTATACCCCTGCAATTGGCTTAATGCTGCAACTGCAAGCGCGATTGAGGGATATTCACGAGCAACCTCTCACAAAGCTCATCTCACAGCATCAACAGCGCGCTGAGTATTTTAGGAATGCCATTCAGGAAATGCCTTTCGACATCCTGCCAGCCCGACCTTCGAACGCCATCACCGCTCTGTCGTGTCGAGATCTGGATGCGAGTGAAGTCGCTGAGGAACTACGAGACCGCTACCACCTGATTGTCGCTCCCAGTGGCGGAGTCTTGAAATCTAAACTCATTCGCATCTCCCACATGGGAGCACAGGACCAGGCCGATGTCCGGCGTCTGGTCACAGCACTTGGCGAGATCGTCGCCCAACCCAATTCGATTAAAATTTAAAAATGAAAGCGATAATAATGGCTGCCGGAATCGGCTCACGTCTCGAAAACATCAGCGGGAATCGTCCCAAATGTTTGATCGAAATGGACGGGATCAGCCTGATCAGTCGATCAGTCTCCCTTCTCGCCGCCCGGGGCATCACTGACATAACCGTCATTACGGGCTATAAAAGCGAACTGGTTCAGCAAGAACTTCAGAACCGGGTTTCCTACCTCCACAACCCATACTTTGAGGTCACAAACAGCATCGCGTCCCTCTGGCTGGCAAAGGAGTTGCTATACGAGGACTTGATCCTCATGAACGCCGATCTCTACTACGAGACCGCCGTGTTGGATACCGCTCTCGCCCAGAGTGGCAATGCCGTCATGCTCTCGGATTCCACGAGAATCATCGATGCCGACTTCCGCTTTGGAGTCGCCGGAGATCGGATTTTAAAAACGGGGAACCAACTCACCGATCTGGAAACCGATTGCGAGTATGTCGGAATTGTGAGAATCGATAAACGCTTTGTTGAGCGCTTTCGGCTGCGTTTGGAACAGATGATCAAGTCTGGTGATTTTAGAAACTGGTGGGAGGGAGTGCTCTACTCCTTTATCGACGAAGGCGTCGCGATTACGCACAAAGATGTTGAGGGAGCCTTCTGGAGCGAAGTCGATCATCTTGAGGATTACAATCGTCTCTCAAGCTGGATTTCTCGTCCCCAACAAGCCTTCACAGCTACCCGGAATAAAGCTCAACCCGCTGGACATTTGAATGGCAGGGGAACTCCGTCCACAGCGGTATGAACTCAAAGTTTCAAAATCTCTGGGCGACCAAGAACAAGAATGACGAGTGGTGGTCTTCCTTTGTGACATCGCCCCTTGCCATCGTCGCCAATTACCTAGTCATTGATTGGAAATGGCTCACGCCAAACCGGCTGACGGCATTCTCTTTCATTGTCGCTTGTGCAGCCGTCGTCCTGATTATCCAGGGCGGCAGAATTGAGTTTGGCCTCGCGGCAATCTTGATTCACGCAAGCCACATCTTGGACTGTATGGATGGGCAGATGGCGCGCTACCGACGTGTCGCTTCGCGCGCTGGCTCCTTCCTCGACAAGATGACGGACCAGGTTCAAGTAATCCTCTGGTTCGGCGCAATCGGCTACGCGGCGAATCAACAGACGGGAGAGGTCCTGCCGGTGTTCCTTGCCTTCGCGGGCGTCGCCTTTTACTCGCTCCGTGGTTATGTCAAATATGTGACAATCTATACCGAGATCGTTGATGACCCGGACTACCTCAGACGCACATCTTCAGAAGTTGCCGAGATTGAAAATCAAAGAACATCAAAAGCTGGACTTGGATTTGGTATCGCCGCGAATCTTCGATGGTTCGCAGGCGAGCAGCGGAAAATCCTTTTCTTCGATGAAGGTGTTTTCATCTTCATGCTATCGGCAGCTCTTCTTTTCGATAATCTGACAGCCATGTTGTGGGTGTTCGCTGTCAGCCAAGTATTCTACGGCATCACGCGGAGTATTCAGCGAGCGCGTTCACTGCACCGAAATCAAGCGGGACAGATCCTCACAAGCTCCGAGAAGTAGACTGTGCGCAGAATGCGGCAGGTTTACCCCATCAGGGCGAAGAAAAAAAATGAACCTTGTGATTATATTTGGACCTCTGGCCGTTGGCAAAATGACCGTTGGCCAAGAATTGGAGAAGATTACTGCGTTAAAGTTATTTCACAATCACATGACAATTGAAATGGTTCTGCCGTTTTTTGACATGAAGTCTGCTAGCTTTAAACGGTTAGTGAATTCGTTCCGAACACAATTGCTCGAAGAAGTAGCCAAGAGTAATCTGGACGGGTTGATATTTACCTATGTTTGGGAATTAGACTCGAAGAGTGATTGTGACTTCATCGATCGTATCGTTAAAATATTTAAGCAAGCGAATGCGACGGTCTGCTATGTGGAACTGGAGGCAGGTCCAGAAGTAAGACTTAAGCGAAATCAGTCACCAAATAGATTGAGATGTAAACCCTCAAAGAGGAATCTTGAGGCGTCGGAATTGGAACTCATAGAAACTGACAGGAAGCATATTTTAAATTCAAAGAATGATGATTTCATGAGGGATAGTCATTTTAAAATTGATAACACCAATTTAGACGCAGTTGAAGTAGCGGAGATGATAAAGAGAAGATTTGAATTAAATGACTAACGGACCACCGCGCCTTTCTTAACTCATGATCTCTCCACGTCCATTCCTCCCGACTGTTCGGCTCATAGTTCGCTCTCGTTTGGGCAAATACCGTATTGAGGCATGCCTCGCTGAAGGTTCCTATTCGAATGTCTATCGCGCATACGACACGATCGAATGTATCCGGGTCGCTCTCAAAATTCCGCACAGCCACCTTGCCAACGAAATCTTCCTCGACGCCTTTCGCCAGGAGGCGCGTCTCGCAGCAAAGATCCAGCACCCACTTTTCCTGGGATTGAAGGATGCCAGCATCATCGATGGCCACTTCGTCATGACTTCTCAACTCGGCATCGAAAGCCTTGCTGATCGTTTGTCACGGCGCCTTTCGGGCAAGAACCTTACCCTTTTCATCGCTCAATCTCTTGAAGCTCTCGCCACGCTCCACCAACACAAAGTCGTCCACTGCGACATCAAACCGGAAAACTTCATTCTCTTCCCAGGCCCAACACTCCGCCTTGCAGACTTCGGCATCGCGAGAATGGCGCTCCACACGCTCAATGCCTCTGGATCAGGTACCTTAGGATACATGGCTCCAGAACAGGCCATGGGTAAACCCTCCTTCCGGTCTGATGTTTTCGCGATGGGCTTGCTTCACTATCGTATGATCACCGGTCACCTTCCCGAATACCCCTTTACCTGGCCGCCCCCTCACTACGCGAAATTACGACGAAAGGCTTATCCAGAATTCATCGCCATTATTCGTAAATCTCTTGAGATCTTACCTCGCCGCCGCTTTCGTGATGGAGGAGTACTATATCGGGCCTATCTGACCGCCCGGAAAAGAGTTCTTTTCTAGATTGGAGGCCAATACCAGACCTCCAAGATTTTCAGTGTTTCAGACGCCCGATTCTTGGGACAAGAAGTCGGCTCTGCCCCTTCATTTTGGGTCTAACTCTCCAAAGGTGGAGTCTTAGCGATTTCGCCAGCCAGGACGACCCATAACTTCACACAATATAACTAATGCGGATTTAAATGTTCATTTGAACATTATCGCCCTCTTCGCTGCTTGCTTCGGGTTCCGGCCAACTCAGGCTTATTTTCATTGTGTGAAATTATAAGTCATCCCAACTTTCCTAAAAATTAGGATCGTGGTTGGAAAAATCTTGCGACCTCAGTCTTTGAAAAATGTGCTAAAAAACAGTAAATGAACCTCGGGGCATGCCCCGAGGTATTGTAGATTCTTTAAGGGCGTTAGACGAAGCAAGCTTCGGGGTATCGGACCCTAATGCGAATCAAGTTCGGTTTTAAAATTCTTTCTATTTAACAGATGCTAAAACCTTCTTTGCTGAGGCCCTTTTCGCTGCGCTGTAATCAACCCCCTTTCTCCCCCATCCGATCCGGTCCAAAGGCGCCTTCAAAGCCCTCCCGCCAAAAGCAAATTCCTAGCAGTAATTCTGCGAAAAGTAGAGACCTTCTCGCAAAAATAATGACCAAAGAGCAAATTGCCGAAGGCCAAAAGCTAAGCCGAGAGTGGTTGGAGCGGAAAGCCAAGGAAAAGGGAGAGTAAGGCCAGCTAGAATGCCACAAGCACCCGTTCCAACCTACCGAGTCCAATACGAGCCATCCCGTGGCTCATGGACGCTCACTGGCCCTGTGGGGGCGAAAGGGTTTCTCAGGTATGGGACTGGCCGTGATGCTGTGTCATACGCCCGGTGGGATGCCCGTAATACCGGAGGAAAGGTTGAGGTGTTCGGCCAGCTACTCAGCTTCCGTGGTTTGGCACCGTTGGAAGCCTTCTCTTGGACGGATTGAAGAAAGTCTGGAAGAAGTTGAAAAAATAACCCTTCCGTATTTTAGGGTGTTTTTAGGGTTACCAACCTCAGGACCCTCTCCTCCTCAAAAAGAAGAAAACCCTGTAACTCATTGAGTTACAGGGCTTAAAAATGGAGCCACCTGACGGACTCGAACCGTCGACCTACTGATTACAAATCAGTAGCTCTACCAACTGAGCTAAGGTGGCTTATTAGCGAACCGATCAGGTGACCGTTCCGCCGACGGCGCGGATGGTATCCCTCAATTGGGAGCTGACAAGTCCTGATCTTTCAATTTTATCTCCTTCATTATGATTGCGGTAGCAATCATAATGAAAAAGGCTGAAAGGGCTCCTACCCAAAAAGGCCCGAATGCAGCCGCCAGCGGAAAGGCCAAAAATGGGGCTATGACTCCTCGGCAACCTGTAAGGAAAGTATGCACGCTCATATATTCTGCGACATGCTCGGCATCAGAAAATTTAGTAACCCAAAGACTCCATACAACATTCCCTCCCGCTCTTGCCACTCCGTGCAACCCGATCCCTAAATAGAGGGCCCATAATCCATCTCCCATGAAATAGAAAATGATTCCTGCTGCAAAAAAGGCGTTTAGGATACAGCGCAGAAGATAGAAGTTTAGCCTGTCGAAGAGCCTGCCCCAGACCAAAACAAAAACAAAAAAGCAAGTTTCTGGAATGACGGTCGTGATGATGCTGACGTGATTTTCGCTGAGATCAAAACCATATTCCTTATTGGTGATATATTCTACGAAAAGAGAAAACGAGAGCAGGTTACCAATCCCAAGAATCATCCAAGATACGAGTAAACGTCGAAACCGATGATTTTCGCTCGTATGCCTAAAGGCATCAAAAAGCCTCACTTTATTAGAGCGGCTTAATTTTACTTTTTCAATTGCGAGAACACATCCTGCCATCATGAAGGAAGAACCTGCATAAAGTTGCAGCAATAATGGGTAATTATTAAGTGAGGCCGTGAGTAACCACCCAAAAAGAAAAGCCGCCCCAATGGCATAGATTTTCCTCATAAAGGCTGTTATTGAAAACAACTTACCACGAACCTTCTCAGGATAATGGCTATGATAAATTTGAGAGAAAAGTGGGAGGTTCAAAGTCAGAGTGACTAAGGCGACCACCATTCCAAACATGTAGATCGCGAAAGAATCTCCCGCGAATGAACTAATCGTAAAACCGACACCGGATATCCCGAAGATAACGGCCAACATTAAATTTGCCGAAAGGCCAGTACGCCTTACTGCCTGAACGACAAAGAGACTCAACAATAAGCCAAGACTAGGCAAAGCGACCAAGGTCGCTTTAGCAACCCCACCAGCTTCAAAAACCCGATTCGCAATTAGAATGGAGAAGGTCGTACTCAGAGTTTCGACCACACCCGCCGGAAAAGCTCTCAGATTTTCGAGATGAAAAGTTCGTGAACGATATTCGTTCTCACCCACCTGAGCCTCCCCCATCCGGTATTTTGGAGGCCAACCACCAATAATAGACGGCAGCCACCAACCCCCCGGCAACTCCTACATGAAGGACCTGAACCACGGCATGAATACCGGAGCTACTCAAAATTAATCCCATTAACATCAGCGCAAAAACTAGGCCCAGAACTAGGCGAGGAATTTTTCCCTTCCACCTCGATTTGTATCCCAACCAGAGAGCTGCAATCAAAATAGACCAAGAAAAGCTTCGATGAATGAGGTAGATAAAAGACTCTGAAATTTCATCAATCCAAGTGCCACGCGATGCAATCCCCTGTTCCATCATAAGCCTATCGGTCACTTCACGGATCTGGGATCCCATTGCCCATTCAATCATCACACAGGATAAAAGAATCATGACTTGTGGGCGACTAGGGCCTGCAATCTGAGTCCGCAAACTTCCGGGTCGCACACCAGCCCAGGAAAGGTAGGTCAAAACAAAGAGCTGAAGAAAAGCAAGAGCCATGTGAATCGTCACCACTCCGGAACGCAAACCACTAGCCACCACCACGATTCCAGTCAGAGCACTTATTATTACCAGAGCAAACGCACTCACTCCGAGCTTGGGCATGATCTGACTCCTCAAACAGGCGATCATCAATAAAAAATTTGCGAGCAAAACCGGCAAAGCAAGAAGCCGATTCGTGAATTCGATCCAAGTCTGAACTGGGTCATATTCCTCAAGAAGCCGCTCCACCGTGATTTCATCAGGATTGCGACCGAAGCGCTCGGCAGACTTCTTAAATCTTGGAAGCTTCTTTTCTAAGTAAGCCTCATCAACCTGCTCAATACTTGTTGGAGGGATAAATTCACCCCAGCAAGTCGGCCAGTCGGGGCAACCCAGACCAGAACCCGTAACCCGAACAACCGCCCCGGCAAAAATCAGCACGATTAAAAGGACGATCGATAACAACGCCAGTTTCTGGACACCAGTTTTCCGCACGACCGAATCCTAGCGCATCAATTTAGGAAGGCAACCACGTCCACCCTAACCTCGCTTCTCTGCCGTAACCGCAGACAAATCGACTCGATCGCGGGAAGACAACTGGTCAAGTGAGTCATCAAGGTCGTGGAGATCTAAAATTGAGCCCGGCTTCTCTTTGGTGATCGCAACAGCAATCCAGCGTAGCTCATCCGAATTATCCAACATCACCTTCAGAACCATCGTCAACGGAACAGCGAGGAACATCCCAACTGGACCCCAAACAAAACCCCAAAATAAAACTGAAATGATCACCACCAAGGTTGACAGACCAAAGCGACGCCCCATCAGCATAGGCTCAAGGAAATTACCTAAGAAGATATTGATGGAGATATAGCCCACCCCAACCGCCAAGGCACTAGGACCGCCATCCACCAAAAATGCCAAGATAAAGGGAGGAATTCCTGCGATAATTGAACCAAGCACAGGGATGAAATTTAGAGCAAAAGCTAAGATTCCCCACAAAATATAGAAATCTAATCCAGCAGCCCAACAAAGAAACCCCGCGAGCACACCAGTTGCGAGGCTAACCACGGTTTTCATCGCGAGGTATCTCTGAATATCCGCCGTTGAGTTCATCAGACGATCCAAATTTGGCCCTCGTGCTTCAAGGATCGCATTCACACGACGTCCAAACATCCGAGCTTCGCTCAGCATGAAAACCGTAAGAATTAGAATCAAAAGAGTAGACCCAAGAAATCCGAGGACTCTCACTGCAACATCCTTTCCGAGGTCAAAGGGATCGAAATTTTTTCCAATCTGCGCAGGAATTTTGATCGTAGCGTAATTATCAACAGTTTTCCGGGCATCTGGAACCTTCAAGTTTTCGAGCACTCCAACCGCTGTCTCGCGAACCTCCTCGATCTTTGTGTTCATGGCCGGGTAATACCTATCCTGCCATTTCGATTCCAAGTCGCCCGTTAGGGTAATCACAATAATGACAACTCCAGTCATAAATGCGAAGTCAACAAGCACAGTCAGAAGAACCGCAATAGGCATAGGCACTCGGCGCTTACGGAGCCAAGAAGTAATCGGGAAAGAAACAGTCGCAATAAAACCCGCGAGTAGGACTGGGACAAAAAAAGCCTGCCCGAGTTTAAGCCCCGTGACTAAGATTACAACAGCAGCAGCTGTCAGTAAAATCCGGGTTGCTTGCAGCTTTTTTGCTTCGTCTGGCATACTTGTTCTCAACGGAAAGTTCATCTAGATGACCCGCTGCCAATACTATACTAAATTTTCCTACTTTTGATAGTAAAAACCTTACGAAACAGTGGTTCTAGTAAGGAGAGCTTTTTCACAAAGCAGACAACCACTCTCTAGGAAAATATTCTCACACTAAGAACCAGCCAAAAAACCGGTTAGAGGACTAGTTGCTTCAGCTTCCTCACTTGTCTCGGGAAGTCCCATTTCGAAAGCATCCCGCCCCGCTTGCACCGCAAGCTTGAAGGCATTCCCCATCCGACAAGGATCTGAAGCAATAGCAATAGCAGTATTTACCAGCACCGCATCAGCCCCCAACTCCATGGCCTCAGCGGCATGACTTGGGGCTCCGAGTCCAGCGTCCACCACAACAGGCACTTGGGCCTGATCGATAATGATCCGAATCTGATCACCTGTAACAACTCCTTTATTGCTTCCGATTGGAGCACCCAGAGGCATCACAGCAGCAGTCCCAACATCCTGTAAGCGTTTTGCTAAAACAGGATCGGCATTGATATAAGGAAGAACTGTAAAATCCTCCTTAACCAAAATCTCAGCGGCCTTCAGTGTCTCGATGGGATCTGGAAGCAAATAGGTTGGATCCGGATGAATTTCAAGCTTGATCCATTTAGGAAGACCTGCCGCTGCTGCTAACCGAGCAAGTCGGATCGCTTCCTCTGCGTTCATTGCCCCGCTTGTATTAGGTAAGAGCAAATATTTTTCGGGATCGATGAAATCCAAAATATTAGCGAAAGGATCAGATTGCCCGCTAAGGTCAGCCCGCCTCAGTGCCACCGTGACGATTTCCGTCCCGGAAGCAACTAGAGCTTCACTCATAAGTTCATTGGACGAAAATTTTCCCGTCCCAAGCATCAATCGTGACTTGAACTCACGACCTGCAATGACCAATGATGATGCCATAAAAGTAATAAGTATTTAGGAAGGAATAAGATCAGCAACCGCTTCTCGCTCACTTGCAAGCTCGGCAACCGATGCATCAACCTTAGCACGAGAGAACTCGTCGAGCTCGACTCCTTGGACCACCTCCCAAGTCGAACCATCGGTCCGAATAGGCATGGAGGCAATGAGCCCCTCAGGTATCCCATAAGATCCATCCGAGCAAACCGCAACGCTGGTCCAATCTCCTTTGGGAGTCGGAGTCACAAGTGAGCGGACAGTATCAACCACTCCATTTGCGGCAGAAGCGGCAGAACTAGCTCCGCGTGCTTTGATAATGGCAGCACCCCGCTGCTGAACGGTCGAAATAAACTCACCCTCAAGCCACTCACGGTCAGTGATGAAATTAGCAACCAGTTGGCCTTTGATTTTCGCATTTGTGAAATCAGGATACTGGGTAGCGGAGTGATTCCCCCAAATACAAAGATTTGTGACATCGCTACTGTGAACTCCCGCCTTAGCGGCAAGCTGGCTCTTGGCACGATTCTCATCGAGTCGTGTCATAGCAAAGAATTGCTCTTTAGGAATTCCGGCCGCATTGTTCATCGCGATCAGACAATTGGTGTTGCAAGGATTTCCAACCACCAAAGTGCGAACCCCAGAAGCTGCGTTAGCAGCTATCGCCTGCCCCTGCCCGGTGAAAATTTTACCGTTAATCCCAAGAAGATCATTTCGCTCCATACCCGCTTTGCGGGGAACTGAACCGACCAGAAGGGCCCAGTCAGTTCCGCAAAAACCCTCGGCAAGGTCACAAGTCGGCACGATCTCGTTAAGAAGAGGGAACGCGCAGTCATTAAGTTCCATCACAGTGCCCTCGAGCGCACCCATCGCAGGCTCGATCTCAATCAAACGAAGATTCACCGGTTGATCCGGTCCGAACATCGAGCCAGAGGCAATACGAGTGAGGAGAGCGTAGCCGATTTGACCAGCGGCACCTGTAACTGAAACAGTGATTGGAGCTTTCATAGACGCCCACTGCTTACTCTCACCCAGCCACTTGGTCAATGGATGTCGAGTGGAATTTTTCACAAAGGCCAAATGATCGGAATAAGAATGGATGCCACGATCCACAGAATTACCGCCAGAGGAAATCCAGCTCGAAAGAAATCGCCAAATTTATAGCCGCCCGCCCCATAGACGAAAGTGTTCGTTTGATAACCAATTGGCGTTGCGAAACTAGCCGAAGAACCAAACATCACCGCTGCAATAAACGGTTTTGGATCTACCCCAAGCTGAATTCCGACAATAATCACAAGCGGAGTGAGCAAGGCTGCCACCGCATTATTACTGACCATCTCCGTTAAAATTGCTGACAACAAGTAAAGGAGTGAGATCAGGATACGGGGATCCATTCCATGGGTCGCTTCAACAACCTTGATCGCTAAAAGGTCAGCGACACCTGAATATTGGAGCGCCTGCCCAAGCCCCAGCATACCGATAATCAAAAATAATACCTTCCACTCGACCGATTGATAAGCCTCGGAAGGATCAATGCAGCCTGTCAAAAGAACAAATACAGCAGCACACAAGGCGACCTGAACAATCGGGATGGCCGGAATCACATTAATCCCTGAAAGGAGTCCCAAAACCATAAAGGCCAAAATTGCAGCGATTGCGAAGGGCGCTTTTTTGGAGCGAATCGCGACCTCTTTTGGCTCGCTGAGATTTACAAAGTCTTTCAGTTCAAACAGCTGCTGCATCCTTCGAGCTGGGCCTTGCACCAACAACGTATCACCAAAGGCCAACTTCACATCCTCGAATCGCTCCTGTAAATTGCGGCCACGCCGGTGCACAGCGACAATAATGACGCCAAACCGCTGTCGGAAATTGAGTTCCTTAAGGCTTTTGCCTGCCAAGCTTGAATCCGGCCCAATAATACCCTCCATCATAACTGCCGATTCAGTACGGACATCCTCAAGCCCCAGTTGATGAGATGTATCTTGGGTAATACCATCCTTTTCAGACAAGCCCATCAAACCACCCAATCGCCCCTTGATGATAATCTCGTCTCCTTCTTCGAATACCACTTCGTTCAATCCCTCACGGACACGATTCCCGTCGCGTACCACATCAATCACCCGCGCCTTTTTCATTTTTTTTAAGGACGACTCAAGAAAGCTCTGACCGATCAACGGTGACTCTTTAGATACAAAGGCCCGCGTAATAAATTCACGGGAATCCTTACTGTCAATTAGCGCCGCAAGGGTCACCCGGTCCGGAAGCAGCTTCTTTCCGATCGTCAGCAAATAGACAAAGGTTACCGCCACGAAAACGATTCCGAGCGGAGTGACGTCGAAGAAACCAAAAGCATAGCTTGGATCATAGGAGGCGGCGATTCCCGATGCCACCAGATTAGTGGAGGTTCCAATGATCGTAATCGTCCCCCCAACGATCGCGGCATAAGAAAGCGGAATGAGATACTTGGAAGCAGCCCAGTTCTTACGGCGACAAATCCCTAAGACGATGGGAAGAAAGACCACTACCACAGGAGTATTATTCATGAACCCGGAAAGGCCCGCCACGATTACGATCATTATGACCAACATCCGAGTCGGACTCGTTCCGGCTGTCCGCTCAAACCAATGCCCAAGAACTTCAATCACCCCAGTTCGCTCCAAAGCAGCACTTAGCACAAACATGCAAGCCACCGTAATCGGAGCCGGATGAGCAAAGACTCGCAAAGCATCAGCGTTAAATCTCCGCAACGCATTTGTAAAAGCTTCACCTTCCAGTCCCGGAGCAGGAGACGGCACCGCGATTGGAAGCACTCCAATCAAAACGCAAGCGACTAGTGCACCCAATGCGACCACTTCAGGAGAGACCCACTCCTTGATAAAGCTTGTAAAAACAAGAAGGACTAATACGCCGAGCGCAATCTGTTGCCAAGTTTCAACCATGGAGAACTAGGCAGATTGTGCCTCGCCATCAGCCTTCAGGAAACCTTAAATCACTTTTGTGTTAAATCCCCATCTCCCAGAGGCTTCTCCGGATCTTGGCCCTTATCACACGCGCCAGCATCGTGCCAAACAAGGGCCCACCTTTCATAGGGCCTGTCTTGAGTTATCACAATCTCTTTGGCTTCAAGAGAAACCTGCCCAAGCCATTCTCCAACTGAATAAAGCTTCGATGGTCCCTGACCAAGCCGCACCTTACCACGCGCTTGTCTGGTTTTTAGCCCACCGCAGGGACCATCTTTTCATTGGAAATCCCGTTCGCCATTTCCAACACTTGGCCTCTCGGATCTCCGGAGACCATGCTAAACTTCGGAGCTGGAGAGCCTGGGCTTGTTTTCATTTGGCGGAAATTTCACTTCCTTGGTCTGACTTCCCCCGCGATCAGCAGCAGATTGATCAGGAACAGCTGCAAATTCCCGTTTTTAGCGATATCGAAAAAAAATTACCCTCTTGTGACTCATCAACCTTGTCTGTCGCCAAAGCTCTCGCTAGAACCTTCGCTTCCAAGCGCCCATAGCTCAACTGGATAGAGCATCGCACTTCTAATGCGGGGGTTGCAGGTTCGAGTCCTGCTGGGCGTGCCACTTTTTTTCTTCCATGTTTATTGTCTTTGAGGGGATCGACGGAACCGGCAAGTCCACCCAGGTCAAGCTGCTCGCCGAGGCGTTCAGGGCGAAAGGAAGGGAAGTCATTCTATCAAAGGAACCAACCGACGGTCCACACGGGACTCGCCTCCGGCAATCGGCAGAGACCGGGCGACTCTCCGCTCAGGAAGAACTTGATCTTTTCCATCTTGACCGCCGCGAGCATGTCGAAACGCTAATCAATCCAGCCTTGGCACGAGGCGCCATAGTCCTGCTCGACCGCTACTACTTTTCAACAATGGCTTACCAAGGCATTCGCGGTTTCGATCCAAGCGAAATTCGCAGAATTAACGAGAAATTCGCTCCGCTTCCTGATCTTGTCTTTATTCTTGAACTCAATCTCGACATCGCTCTTTCCCGAATTGGCGTCAGAGACGGTCAGGCAAATGAATTCGAACAACGCGATGCTCTGCAAAAATGCCACGATGTCTTCGCCTCGCTAACGGACGGATTTGTTCGCCGCATTGATGCCGAACAATCTCCAACCGAGGTTCACGGGAAAATCTTAGAATATCTCGAGCTCTGATTGCAGAGGAATCTCTTGTCATGACAAGAGATTAGGGCGAAGCTTCTTAGCATCATGACTGATGCATTTGCAGAAACCCCTGATGCCAGTTCGGCTGCCGACGATCTCCGCGCCGCCGCCGAAGGAAGAAACCCCGAATATAAGCCATCTAAAACTGAGCAAAACGCGCTTGCGCTAAAACAGGCTGCGGCACAGAAGGCAGCCCAATTCCGTGAACTAGCCGGAGACAAAGCCAACGACCTCAAATCGGTAGCGAGCGAAAAAATCGAAGCAATTCGTGAGGGAGCCGGTGAAACTGCCGCTCAGCTCAGAGGAGCAGCGACCGATCAGTGGGAGGATACCCGCGAAAAAGCACGCGAACTCCACGTCACCATGGAAGATTATGTTCGGGAAAACCCAACCAAAGCAATTCTGGCCGCAGCAGGGGCAGGATTTGTTCTCGGGCTCCTGATTCGTCGCTAAACGAAAAATATGGGGTTTGGCCAAAAAAACTCTTCATCTGACGACAGTTCGTCTGGGTTGAAGGAAGAACTTGGAGCATTTGTTGATAAGGCTTCAGCCCACACTCGTGTGCGCGCCGAGCTTTTCATGATTGAAGCCAAAGAGGCTGCGGAAGTCTATGGGCGTAGGTTTTACTTCTCTGTCATCGGGGCGGTTTCCTTTACGATCGGATATTCTTTATTCTTGGTCGGAATGATCGGTTTACTTGGCTTCTTTCTAGATGGATCTTCGTTTTCATTGAAAAATTGGGCCGGTGTAACGCTCGGCGTAGCACTTCTCCATTTGATTATTGGAGCAGTTTTAATCAAAAAGGGTAAGAAATTCAGCAAGGACAGGCCAATCTTCGAATACACTCGAAACGAACTTAAAAAAGACCAGCAATGGACCAGGCAGAAAAAGAAGCCCTAATCAGAGAACTGGATCAACAGCGTGAGGATCTTTCTAATCGCTATAACGGGCTTCGAGTGGAATTAGACCTCGCGTATCAACTTCGTTTATCAGTCAAAAAGCACCCGAAACGCTGGGCAGCAGCAGCAGCAGGAGTGACCTTTCTTGGGATGAGGCTCCTTCGTAGCAAGAAAGTAATCTACGAAGACCAGCGGAAAAACCGGAGCCTCCTTTTTCGCACGGGGAAACTCGTCTTTAATCTCGCCCGCCCAACACTCACGACGATAGCTCTGAATTACGCCCGTAAATACGCTGAAGCGCATTTGCATTCGGAACAGGAGAATTCAATGCTTGGCGGCCCGCCGCAAAAGTGATTTCTCTTCGTGGTCAATTTCCTACTTTCCTTCCTTTAATCACACACACCATCCATGTCAGAACACGAAGTCCTCGCCCACGTTGACGAGTATCTCCAGATCGGAATCGAATACGATTGCTCCGATATCCACCTTCCGACCGGCTATCCTCCTGCTTGGCGGCGATTCGGAACTCTCTCTCCCATCTGGGACACTCATGCACCTCTCACGGCTGCAGACACAGAACGACTCGCACGTTCATTCCTAGATGACAAGAGATGGTCACACCTTCAGGAAATCGGCGATGTAGATTTCGCTTACCAAAACACCGCTGGCCGTTTCCGTGCCTCAGTCGTGAAGCAACGTCTTGGATATGAAATCGTTTTCCGAATCATCTCCACTACAATCCGAACGATGGAAGACCTCGGTCTTCCCATCGAGCACATCAAGCCCCTCACTCGTTATCAAAATGGTTTGATTCTCATCACCGGTTCGGTGGGTTCGGGTAAGTCCACAACCATGGCTGCCCTCGTTGACTTTATTAATAAAGACCGCGAAGACCATATCCTTACTCTTGAGGACCCGATCGAATATGTTTTTGAATCGCAGGGTTGCCACGTTAACCAACGTGAGGTTGGGGCCCATACCGAATCATTCCCACGTGCCTTGCGTGGAGCACTCCGAGAGGATCCCGACATCATCATGGTGGGAGAGATGCGAAATCTGGAAACAATCCAGCTTGCACTCACTGCGGCAGAGACCGGTCACCTCGTTTTAGCCACCCTGCACACTGGCAACGCACCTCGAACGCTTGATCGAGTTCTCGACGTTTTCCCTGTTGAGCAGCGAGATCAGATTCGCATTATGGTTTCCGAATCATTGCGCGGCGTTCTTTCCCAGCAGCTTGTGCCAAAGGCTGATGGCAGCGGACGCGCGCTGGCGCTCGAGTTACTCGTCAACACCGCTGCCGTTGCGGCAACGATCCGTGATGGAAAAACCTTCATGCTTCCAGGCATCATGCAGACCGGAAAAAACGTCGGCATGATCATCATGGATGAATCACTCCGGAATCTCTACACTCAGGGAGTCGTCTCCCAAGAGGAAGTCATGTTCCGCTGCGAAGATAAGCAGCAGATGAAACTCTTTTTCCAATCCTAATTTCACCTCATAAATACCACACTTTTTGGCATGGCTAAAATTGACCGTCTTTTCCAATACCTCGTCTCTTCAGGCGGGTCCGATCTCCACCTTTCAGAAGGTGCCCCTCCAAAGGTTCGCGTTCATGGCGGAGTCTCCGTAATCCCCGAAGAAACCATTCTTGATGGCGAGGATTTTAAAGAGCTCCTCTCTGAGATTTGCGAACCAGGCCCTTTTGCGCAATACCTCGAATGTGGGGATCTTGACTTCGCCTATGAAATGGATGAGCAATCCCGCTTCCGTTGCAACTACATGAAACAACAAAACGGACTCGCTGCCGTTTTTCGTCTTATCCCTACCGAGATTGCTTCAATCGAGGACCTAAACCTTCCTCCTGTTATCAAGGAATTTGGCCATATGCGTTCCGGACTCGTGCTAGTGACTGGTCCAACCGGATCTGGAAAATCAACCTCACTCGCAGCACTGATCGACTACATCAACAGTAATTTCAATCGTCACATCATTACAATTGAGGAGCCGATTGAGTTCGTTCATAGCAGCAAAAGCTCCATCATCACACAGCGTGAAGTGCCCATCCAAACCCCAGAATTCTCCGACGGCTTACGGGCCTGTCTCCGAGAAGATGCTGACATCGTTCTGGTTGGTGAGATGCGTGACCTCGAAACTATTTCACTCGCTCTCACCGCAGCAGAGACCGGCCTTTTGGTTTTTGGAACCCTGCACACCAACAACGCTCGAAAGACGGTTGACCGTATCATTGACGTTTTTCCTTCCGATCAACAGTCGCAGGTTCGGACCATGCTCGCAGCTTCGCTCCGAGGTGTCGTTGCTCAACTTCTCTGCAAACGCGTCGATAAACCAGGTCGAGTCGCTGTGAATGAAATCCTTTTCGCAACTCCAGCAGTCGCTGCGATTATTCGCGAAGGTGCCACACAGAAGCTCTATGATGTCATCATCGGAGGAAAAGCCCTTGGCATGCAATTCATGGACGATGCCATTTTTGAAAAGCTTGAATCTGGCATGATCTCCCCACAGGAAGCCTACATGAAATCGATCGAGAAAGGTCGCTTTGCCCCATACCTCCCCGAAGAGGATAAGGCTCTCGCGAACTCCGGGGGAGGAGCAGCCTAACCGATACCAAATAGTCTCATTCACAAGAAAACCAGAGGGTAAATACTCTCTGGTTTTTCTTGTTCGATCGTAAACTATTTTGCGGTCTCCTTGAGTAACCGAAGCCGCTCAAAGGCACTTCCGTCAGCGATCACCTTTCGGCCTTTTGCCAATCCACCTTCTAGATTGTCAGCGAGCCCAGCACAGGCCATTGCCGCGGCGGCATTCAGAAGAACCATGTCACGCTTCACCCCTTTTTCGCGACCAGCAAGAATGTCCTCTAAGATCTTGGCATTCGCAACCGCATCCCCACCCTGCAAATCTTTCACTTCCGCAAGATCAAGACCGAAGTCGGAAGGCTTAACCTCCTCATCAACCTGCTCCTGATTACGCCCCGATTTACAAATTCGAGTTGGCCCCATCAGGCTCATTTCATCGACCGCGCGACCATCGATCGTTGCCCCGTTTACCACCCAAGCACTATCGCGCCCCAATCGCTGTAGAATCTCAGCAAACACCGGGCAAAGATTATGATCAAAAACCCCAACCAACTGGCACTCGGGATTCGCGGGATTCAGGAGAGGACCTATAAGATTAAAGATGGTTTTACGCCCCTCCTTAGCAAGCATCTGCCGAACTGGAACGACGGCCTTGAAGGCCGGATGATATTTTGGAGCAAAAAGAAACCCCACCCCCGCTTTTTCAAGGCACCTACCGACTTTCTCGGATGGCAGGTCAATCGAAACACCCAAAGCTTCCAAAACATCTGCACCGCCACTCTTCGATGTGATACCCCGGTTCCCATGCTTAACAACCACCCCCCCAGCAGCGGCAACCAAAAACATACTCGTCGTTGAGACATTAAAGAGATCAAGCTTATCTCCCCCAGTGCCACAAACATCAATTGTCGGACCATTGAACGAATGATCATAAAAAGAAGGTCTTTCGGCTTTCTCAAGAAAGACTGAAACAAACCCCGCAATTTCCGCAGCGCTCTCTCCCTTTTCTGCCATCGCCTTTAAAAAGCGGGCTTTCTTAGCAACATCGCCTTCTTCATCCAAAAGAAAATCGGCCGCGACAGCGATTTCCCGAGGCGTTAATTCCTCCCCTTGGTTGAGATGATCTATCAACTTGTCCATAAAGCAGAAGCTAACATAATTGCAGATTGGAACCAAGAAGTTCACTTGCCATCTCCCTACGTCGCACCCCCCAAAGCCGAACACTGCTGACCCGAAATTCACATAGAACAAAACTTCGCGACATTTTACCCGCGACCCAATCGCTTAATGATCCACCACAATTCCATCCTTAATCGTTAAAACACGATCCCCCAAGGTTGAAAGACTAGTATCATGAGTGACGACAACCAGAGTAGCTTTTCGCTCTTCCACGACTTCCATCAAAATATTCATAATCTCTTCGCCATTCGCAGAATCGAGATTCCCGGTCGGTTCGTCGGCAAAGATGATTGACGGAGAGTTAACAAGCGCTCGAGCAATAGCAACACGTTGTTGCTCACCACCTGAAAGTTCTGCCGGCAAGTGATCAAATCTCTCTGAAAGACCAACACGACACAAGGCTGACTTAGCCAAATCTCGATCTGCCTTGAGCCCAATCAATCCAGGCACCATTACATTTTCAATCGCAGTCAGCTCTGGCAATAGAAAGTAATTCTGAAAAACATAACCAATTTTTTCGTTCCGTAGACTTGCCTGATTACTTGATGACAATTGATAAAAATCCGTCCCATCAATGCGCACGCGCCCCTCGTGAGGATTCTCCAACCCCGCTAAGGTATACATTAAAGTTGTCTTTCCAGCTCCACTTGGACCACACAAAAAAACCTTTTCTCCAGACTCAATCTTCAAATTGACCCCCCGAAGAACCTCAATCTTTTTCTTAGCCAGAGTATACGAACGATAGACCTGATCAGCCTCAATCATCGGCTACCAATACTCTCGATGGTTTGGAAGATTGCGGTAATCATGAGATAGGCCATCGAGCCAATCAGCACCGCCATGACCAACAAAACGGCCGGCATAATCAAAGCCATAATTGCCTGTAGGGAATTATTAAGCTCCTTATCAAAGCGATCCGCAGCCTTTCTAAGCGATTTATCGATTTTACCAGTCTGCTCACCAACCGAGACCATATCGATCAGAAGCGGAGCAAAAGCACCGGTCCGGCTGAGCGAAGCCGAAAGCGATCGACCATCACCCACCCATTCGAGCATTTCACCCAGATGCTTCTGCAGATAGAGATTCGGAGTCGCCTCCTTAGTGAGCTCGAGAGCCCTTAAAAGCGGAAGCCCATTACCTACGAGGTTTGCCATTGTCTCCAAAAATTGAACGTAAAAACGATGCTCAATGACTCTCCCGAAAAGAGGAAGTTTGAGTTTCACCCTGTCCCAAGTTGGCCGGTTAGCCTCGTTTTCTTTCCATGCCTTGAAGAGGACTAAGCTCGCAGCGATCACCAAAAGGAGGACGATCCACCATTTCATAAAGAAATCGGAAGTCCCCATGAGGAGCTTAGCACCAAGTGGAATCTGACCACCGGCACTACTTTCGATCAGGCCAGTTAGCTGAGGAATAAGCTGGGTCACAAAAACAATTCCCACTCCAACTCCAGCCAAAACCAAAAAACAGGGATAAATCAGGGCGAGAACAACCTTCCCCTGCAGTTCTTGCAAGGTTTTGAGGTAATGGGCTTGGCGCTCCAGAATTGTATCGAGCGCACCGCTTGCCTCCCCTGCAGCAGCGAGATTACAGTAGAGAGAGCCAAAGCTTGGACTGACACGTTTCAAGGCCGAAGAAAAGCTGTTACCGTCCCGGACCAGCTGACGAATCTTACAGGACACTACTTTGAGGTTGCCCAGCTCTTGACGGTTTTCCATCGCTTTGAGAGCAGGCTCCAGCTGTAACCCAGCAGCCAGCATATCCGAGAGTTCTTCGGTAAAGAGGACAATTTCACCGCGTTTGAGTTTTATTGGCCCCTCTGGGATAGCCTCCTCTTCCTTAACCTTCGCCGCTCCAGCCGCTGCTGGAACACTCTTCCCCTTGACCTTTTTAGGTGAAACGACGCTAGCGGCATTCTCGCTCATCGAGACCGGTTGCAGTCCCTTTCTGCCAAGCTGGCGAAGCGCTTCACCCCGATCCACCGCATCAAGAGACCCTGACACCACCGAACCACCTCCGTTGAGTGCTTTGTAAGTAAAACTAGCCACCTTTTTAAATCTTAAAGTTCTTAGTGGCCCGATGCTAAATCGGTTGCAGTTACCGAGACAACTTCCTCAATAGTGGTCATGCCCTTCATTACCTTACACCAGCCGTATTCTCGCATTGGAATATAACCATCTTTCACAGCCTGTGCTTTTAAAGTAGGAGAATCTGAGTTTTTTGCCACGAGTTCCTCCATTTCATTACCAATGAGAATCACTTCGTAAATCGCTAACCGCCCTGAGAAACCGGTATTTCGACACTTATCACAACTACCTGGCTCATAGGCCTGCCCAGTGACATGATCTGGAATTCCAAGGCGCGCTCGTTGATCAAGTGGAACTTCTACCGGCGTTTTACAATGGCTGCATAAGCGCCGAACCAATCGCTGGGCCAGAAAAGCCCGGACTGAAGCGGCGACCAGGAAAGGCTCAACCCCCATATCGACTAATCGGCTAATCCCTCCGAGAGCATCATTAGTGTGCAAGGTCGAGAACACAAGGTGCCCGGTGAGGGAAGCTCGGATCGCAATCTCGGCAGTCTCAAGATCGCGAATCTCACCAAGCATAACAATATTTGGGTCGGCACGCAGGATCGAACGAAGCCCACTTGCAAAAGTCAGACCAATCTCACTTTTAACCGCGATTTGCATCACACCCTCCAACTTGTTCTCTACCGGATCCTCGATCGTTACAATCCGCGTATCAGAAGTATTTAACTCGCTTAGAAAAGAATAGAGACTTGTCGATTTACCAGAACCAGTCGGCCCCGTGATTAGAATAATCCCGTTAGGAAGACTTAAAATACTTTCAATCTTCTTGAGAACAAAATCCTCCATACCAAGCAGTTCCACATTGAACTTTTCTTGGTTCAAAAGACGCAAACTCACAGACTCTCCCTCAACCGTTGGGACGGTAGCAACACGAACATCGATTGAGGACCCTTCAAATTGAAGATTGATTCGACCATCCTGAGGAAGACGCCGCTCAGCAATATCGAGATTCGACATAATTTTCAAACGAGCAATAACCGAAGATTGCAGCGATTTAATTTGGTCAGGGACGGCAATATCAATCAGGCCCCCATCAACACGATAACGAATCCGAAGATTGTCCGCTAAAGGTTCAACATGAATATCAGTCGCCTTCTGATCGAGGGCTTCGCGAATGATTTGATTGACGAATTTAACGACACTAGCCTCTTCGTCCTCAACCTCGTCAATGACGCTAGCCTCATCCTTCATTTCGAGGTTATCGAGATCGAGATCCCTCCCTTCGAGAAGTTGCTCAAACGTATCAGCACCAACGCCGTAAAGCTTCCGGAGTGCCTCATGCACCCGGCGACGCGAAGCCATGTGCCATACGATTGGCATATCAATTGCCTGAGCTGCTGCCTGACGCGCCATTAAATTAAGAGGATCATAAGTTGCCATGTGCAAACGTACGCTTTCTCCCTCGCCCTCAATCTCAACCGGAAGAACACGATATTTGAGGGCAACCTGCGGTCCACAAGCAGCACGAAGAAGCAGTGGACTTTCGAAAGTCTCAATCTCAGCCAGCCACTCCATGTGGAGATCCTGTGAGAGCTGCTGCATGTAAGGCTCCTCGTCAACCAGACCGCTGTCTAGAATATCGTCGAGGGGCGAACTTTGCCGATGGCTCGCCTCATCCACGGCATCTTGAAGAGCAGTGAGGTCGGAGCAACCGGTTTGGCGGGCGGGCTTGAGAAGGAGCTCGGTCATTTGTTGTCTAAGTATTGATAAAACGCTCGCGGTGGAAAGTTCTGTCTGCCCCAGTGTTGATGAATTCGAACTTTTCGCAAGCAAAGTGATTTTCGTTTGCGCGATTAGTTCCTTCAGAGTAGGATTCAGCACTGCCTGATACGCCAGAAGTGGTTGATTGGCCGACCCGATATTATTATAAATGGGGGTTGCCCCAGATAATTAATGTCATGCCTTCGTTGGAAGACTGCGATTTGATGGAAACCCCCAACCTACTGGGCTTCGGGAATGCGGCTCATGCGCCACGGACGGTTAGGCAGTAATCCTAAAACCCGCTCTTACCGGAGCGGGTTTTTCGTTACCCGGACCTAGTTCCGCTAACGAACCGGAAAACCGCCCGATTGGAATCGACGGCGCTGTTGGTGGAGCTCCCACCTACTCGTGGCGCGGCCCAAAACCTCATTTTTAAGAGCAAGAGCACTCCACTTCAGTGCTTTCTCCCGATCTTTCCTCGCAAAATGAATCTCACCCATGGTATCAAGATAGGCTGCCGATTGAGGTTTCATTTCTAATGCCTTCATTAAATACGCCTCAGCCTCCTCCAGACAACGATTAGCACGGGAAGCTAACCACGCGAAATTATTGTAGGCATTGTCATCCCTCGGAAACCTTCGGATTACCTCCCGGGCATACTCTGCTGATTGGGCGAAGAGCTGGTCGTGCAACTCGATTAACCCAACCTCTCGAAGGACTGGAAAAAGTTCATTCGCGAGATAGCCATCGCGGGGAAGAATACGGTGGGCTTCTGAAAATGCTGTGACCGCCCCAGCAATATCCCCCTCCTCCATTGCGACCGCACCTTGGGCTACCAAGACTTGAAACCGGTCTCTCATCAGGAAAATCCCACCAGTTACTCCGGCGTAACTTGAGGTCACAGCTGCCACTTCACGGTAAGCCAGTGCTTCTCTCCAATGACGAAGAGTCGCAGCACCAGCCGAGAGACCTGCGATGACGTCGTCAATCCCACTATAATCTCCAGGGAGAGGAACAACCTCACTCCTCAAAAGCGCCTCTCGCAAACTTTGATGACTCTCCCCAATGAATCCCACTTGAAGTTGCTGGGCGGCGATCGCCTCGAGATCTTTTACGGTTCCCGATGAGAGAACTCGCGCACGTTCGATCATTTCCTTCCACCCCTTTTTACCTGCCAATTTGAAAGCCAACCCTTTCTGCATCATGAAAACTGAACTTACAGTCTCAGCTTGAAATTCGACCCTTTCGAGATTGTCGATGGCATCATCAATTCGGCCCCCATCAAGCGCGATAAGGTAGCGAAGAAAATTACTGTCAAATCCTAGCTTTGACTGTTCCTCACAAATACGAACCAACTCGCTCTCCCGATTACGGTATTGAAGAATTTGAAATAATTTCTTCAAACCATCCAGAGCCTCTTCGGACTTCAGGACAGTCAAAACCACCCTTTCAAAAACTTCGTCATACTTCTCTGGGGAAACCAGCAAATGACGGTTCGAAAACGAACATGTCAAAGCCAGTCGCTCGTCCATCGATATTTTCGGCATCATTTCTCCAAGAAGATTGAAGACCCAAATGTGCTCTTGATCACTGTAAAGAATCTCACCTAAAAAAACCGAGGCGGTTGCATCATGCCCCTCGATTTCGCGCGCAACGGCAGCCACGACCGAGAGGGGCGCTGAGAAATAGATTTCACGAGCTAAGGCTGAATGACTAATTTCGGGCTTCTCTCGAGCAGCGTCAAACAAAGCTAAGGCCACATCTTTCGCATCATCAAGCCTGCCGCGCCCTTCTAAAAACTCAACTGCAGAAATCATGCGATCGGTCTCAACCCCACGCCCCTCATTCTGCAATTCCTCTTCAACCTTTAAAGAAAGTGAGGCAATCCAACCTTCCAGCTCCAATGCTTCCGGCACCTCAATCAGGTTTTGAGCGTTAAGATATTCCTCTTGCATCAAAAAATAACTGATTTTTGCTGCCAAAAATCCATCTCCCAGCCGCTCAACAACCTCCTTACCTCGCCCCATACGAAACAAATTCATTCGGGCCTCGCGCTCTTCGCCCTCCTGTTTGCTGAGATAAAGAATAGACTCGTAGGCTTTTTTCTTAGCCTCAGTATCCCCTTTATGATCAGCGAGAGTCCACTTGATGTAGTTCTGAACCGGCAATCCGAGCTTCCCGATTTCAAGAAGATATTTGAAGTAAGGCTCGAAATCACCTTCAACCAGCGCCGCGATTACCTCTGCTGAACGATCACCCAACCGCCTCGCTTCTTTCCGAAGTAATCCAGCATCACCTTTGACCCGGAGATATCCTAAATAACGCCGAGAATTTTCTACTAAATCGCCCTGCCGAAGCCGCTCCAACTCCTGATCTAGCCCCCCGGTCACATCGAGGAGATGCCCGAGACGAATGATATGGTCATACTTATCGCTCAGGCCCAGAATTTCCTTAGCCTTATCAAAATTCTCATCATTCAAATACCCCCGAACAATTCGAGGCATATATTGAGAGATCATAGCATCCATTCTCGAGACCACTCGGTCACTCTTCTCGACACGGCGGAGTCTTAAAATTAAGTCAAATTCCTCGAGGGAGCGTAACTGCTCCAGTACCGCAACCCGACCACGCGGTGCAGACTCCAAATACTGATCTATTAATACTAAAACCTTTCCTGAAGTGTCCGGCGTGATTCCGAGAAGGAGCTTCTGAGTCAACACGGATGCTCTGGCCGCAATTTCTGGATCTTCGTTTTTAGAAAGCTCTTCTAGCAAAGAAAGAGCCTCTTCCCCAGTTCCCCAGATCTCGTTCATTGCCTCCACTCGAACTCCGTAGTCTTGTGAGCCAAGTGCCTCTCGCCACCTTTTCTTCTGATCGGGAGTGATCCCCGCAGCCGACGCAGAAAAGCTCAGCGTAAAAAGAATCCCTAGAAGCAGCAAAACCTTAGTCATATTGATTGGATATTACAAAGGTGCTATTTTTTCTCAACCACGCAAGAAATCATCCAAGAAGTTCATCCATTTTTGGTGGTGGCGCTAACCACGACCACGAATCAGCCGAATCAGAATAAAAATCACCAGAATTCCCATCAGAACACCAGACAACATTAGGGAATACTTCGAAACAGGAAAAACCTCATCAAAAACCCCAAACTCCAACAACTTGGCCTCATATTCGGGAGCAATGAACCTTCCAAAGATGAAGAAAATACCGGCAGACGCCAAAAGGCCCCAAGTTGCTGACAATTGACGCTTTTTCATTTTCCAATACAAAAATTATTAAAAATCTCACCCAAAATCTCCTCAGTATCAACGACACCAGCAATTTCACCAACTGCGGTAAGAGCTTCCCTTAAATCGAGAGCCGTCAATTCAGGCTCATCACTTGCCTGCAACGAGGCAATTGCCCTACTCAAGGAAGATTGGGCACGGGTCAAGCATGCCTGATGCCTTGCATTAACCGCAACGGAATGATCCCCCCAATGGGCTTCATCAAGCGATAGCAATTCAGCAATCGCAATCTCTAGATCTTCAAATCCATCACCCGATTCACAAGAAATCCTTAAGCCTTTCACCTCAGCCCAACTAGCATCCTCGAGATCTGATTTATTTAGAATATCAAGCCTTCGTGCTCCGTCAGGAATATTGACCTCAGCTGACTCTACCAAAGATTCACTGAGGTCCCGGACCACCAAAACCAGATCAGCACGGGCCACCTGACCATGCGTCATCGCTATTCCCTCTTGTTCGATTTCGTCACTAGATTCCCTCACGCCCGCCGTATCGATTAATCGGAGGGGAATACCCTGTAAATTCACCACTTCCTCAATCGTGTCTCGAGTCGTCCCTTCCCGGGAACTCACAATCGCACGCTGATATCCCAATAAACGATTCAGTAAGCTAGACTTACCAACATTAGGTTTACCAAAAATCACCGTCCGAACGCCTTCTCGTAAGATCCGACCCTGATCAGCAGTTGCCAGCAAGCCAGCAATCAAAGTTGACTGTTCTCGCAGTGCCTTGCAAAGCACCTCTCCAACTTCCGGGTCGATATCCTCTTCGGGAAAATCAATAAAAGCCTCCACGTGGGCTGTCGCCCCAAGCAACTTTGCGCGAATTTCCTCACAAGTTCTCCCGAGCCTCCCATCTAATTGTTCATTTGCAGAACGCAAAGCCAACGAGGTCTGGGCCGAAATCAGATCCATGACTGCCTCGGCTTGAGTCAAATCCATCCGCCCATTCATAAAGGCCCTCTGAGTAAATTCTCCCGGTCCAGCCGGGGTTGCTCCTGCCTCCACAAACCGCTCTAAAACACGCCGTGTCACCATGATTCCACCGTGCCCTGTGAACTCAACGACATTCTCACCAGTGTAACTCCCCGGCCCCTCAAATGTGATTAGTAATCCCTCATCGATCACCCGACCGGCATTATCGTAAACGGAGCGCAAACCCACCCTCCTTGGCTCGGGCAAACGTTTACCATTCATGACCGAGGTCGCGATCTCAAAGGCGCGCGAACCAGAAAGCCGGATCACCGAAACCGCACCCATTCCGGGAGGGCTTGCGATAGCGACTATTGTTTCAGACATTACAATCAGACTAAAAGAACCTTATCCAACTCTTCAAGGCACCGTTTATTTTGCTCCGGTGTTCCGATCGAAATCCGAACCCACTCGGGCAGCTTGTAGCCACGCATAGCCCGAACGATCACCCCCTTCCTTAGAAGCGCAGCGAAGACACGATCTCCGTCACCCACGTTAACAAGTACGAAGTTTGCATGACTTGGGACAAATTCCCAATCTCGCTCCACAAAGGAAGACTCAAAATAACTCCGACCAATTGCATTATTACTTACCGTCGCAGATATGTGCTCCTCATCCTGAATCGAAGCAAGAGCAGCAGCCTGAGCAATCGCATTAGCATTGAAAGGTTGGCGTGACCGGTTAAGCAAACCAGCTACTTCTGAATTTGTTATCCCGTAGCCAATCCTCAAAGCCGATAGCCCTTGTGCTTTAGAAAAAGTTCTCATCACGCAGACGTTACGACCTTCTTTGACATAACGGATAACATCTGGGGCGTCTTCGAGAAACTCGTGGTATGCTTCATCAAAAACCGCGATTACGTGGTCGGGCAATCCAGCCATGAAACGATCAATCTCCTCCTGCCCCACCAAGGTTCCTGTCGGGTTATTCGGATTAGCAATAAAAACGAGCCGCGTCTCCGGGGTAATTGCATTGAGCATTGCATCAAGATCGTGGACAAAGCCAGGGTCCGGAACCTCAATATAATCAGCCCCGAAAAGCGTCGCCATTAATTTGTAAACCACGAAGGCGTGCTCTGCCGCGATCAGCCCAGCTCCTGGTTTCAAAAAGGAATGGCACAGCAACTCGATGATTTCATTAGAACCATTACCAAGAACGATATTCTCGAAAGCAACTCCGTGCTTCTCTGCAAGCGCAGTTCTCAAGCGATACCCCCCGCCATCAGGATAAATATGGGCATTTTCGATTGCCTCAGCCATTGCAAGTTTCGCCTTAGGAGAAGGCCCCAAGGGATTCTCGTTACTGGCAAGCTTTACAATCTCATCAGGTTCCAAGCCCAACTCACGCGCCGTCTCCTCGATCGGCTTCCCCGGCTCGTAAGGGACCAAATCGCATACCCACTGATTCCCATAACCCGTAATGCTCATGGCGCGAAGCTAGCGGACTTCCTCTTCACCGCAAGCCCGATTGAAAACAAGCCGAGTTAAGTCTTCAACCCCGTGTAAATTGAAGCAATCCCACCACTCAGTGGCTGACACTCGCAATCCTGAAAATTAGCATCTTTAAAGAGCTCAATCATTTTATCACCATAGGGAAATTCTCCAATCGAACCTGCAAGATATTGGTAGGCGCCTCCTTGACCAGTCAGCAACCCAGCCACCTTCGGAAGAATTTTGTTTAAATAAAGCCCGTAGGGTTTCTTAAGAATTCCCCTCGGTTGTGAGAAATCGAGAACTAGTAGGTGCCCACCCGGCTTAATCACTCGCCCCATTTCCCGAAGAGCCTTCTGCCAATTCTCCATATTACGAAGACCGAAAGCTGCCGTTACGACATCGAAAGTGCCATCCTTGAAGGAAAGATTCATAGCATCCTCAACTTGGGTCTCTTGCACACCTCCTTGCGTCGCATGAGCCAACATTTCAGGACAAAAGTCCGTCCCCAAAACTTTGGCCCCGGGACACCTTTTCTGAATTTCAAGGGCAAGATCTCCAGTTCCTGTCGCGACATCAAGCACGTGCTCTGGGTTCAAGCGACTCACGATCCGACCCACTTTCCTCCGCCAAAGGATATCCGTGCCCATACTAAGAACATGGTTAGTAAGGACATAGCGGTCTGCAATCTTAGCAAACGCTCCTTTGACGAATTTAGGGTCTTGTCCGCTCATGAATAATCTTAAGCCGGTGGCTCGGGAAGAACATCGACGTAAATCCCAGGATCGCTACCCGGAATCTCAATCGCCCCTACTGTTTTAGCATAAAATTCTTTAGGACCCACGCCGCCAATAAAGGCATAAGCGTAGCCCGCTTCTCGTTGGGCTTCGAGAGCTTTAAACAACAAGGCCTTCCCTAACCCAAGTCCTCGCGCTGACTCAGCCACTCCAGTTGGTCCAAAATATCCCTTCGCCGTTGTTTCATAACAGGAAAAACCAAGGATCTCTTTACCCTGAGTCGCTATAAAACAAGCCACTGGCTGTCGCGAAAAAGCGACCTTTACCTCACTCACCCACTTCGAGGAGAAGTGAGCCTGCACAAATTCCTGAACAAGGTGAAGTTCGTAAGCACCTGGCCGACGCAACACCACCCCCTTTTCCATGAGTTTTGTATAAAGGCCCTGACTTTCCGGCAAATCATAAAGCCGCACCAACATATCAATCATCGTGCTAACAGATTCACATTCATCGATTTAAAAATCCATCCATAAATTTTTCCGATTAACAAATTAATCGACCGAATTGAGAAGATCAGTTTAGCAGCTGGGTTTCAGCCAAAAGACGGTAAGTCCCATCCTGTGCCATGAGCTCGGAATGACTTCCATCTTCGACGAATTTTCCGTCCTTTAAGACCAAAATCTTGTCTGCACTCTTCACGGTGCCAAGGCGATGGGCTATAATGAGGCTAGTTCGCCCCCTCATTAACTCATTTAGAGCTTCCTGGACAAGGCGCTCGCTCTCGGAATCCAAGGCACTCGTGGCTTCGTCAAGCAAGAGGATTTTAGGATCAGCCAAGACGGCACGGGCAATCGCGATACGTTGACGCTGGCCCCCGCTCAATTTCACACCTCGGGGGCCCACGATGGCATCGTAACCCTCGGGGAATTCATCGATAAAGTTGTGGGCATTAGCCTTCTGAGCCGCCTCCATGATTTCTTCCTCGCTTGCTCCGGGACGTCCATACTCAATATTTTCACGAATTGTCCCACCAAACAAGAGGACCTCTTGGGGTACCACCGCCATGGCCGCACGACGCGTCGAAACTGGAATGTCCACGGAATCTTTCCCATCAAACGAAAGACTACCCTCGTCCCCTTCATAAAACCCAAGTAAGAGCGAGAAAACGGTCGACTTTCCTGCGCCGCTTGGACCAACAATCGCAATCCGCTCACCCGCATTCACCTCGAAATTCACACCATTCAAAACCGGAGTTTTCTTCCGAGAAGGGTAGGCAAACACAAGGTCTTTAGCTGAAATCGCGCCCGTCAAAGTTTCTCCACTTTCCCCGCGATGATCTTCGATCTCATGATTGAGGATTTCTCGAATTCGTTCGGTCGCCCCCTGAGTTTTCTGAAGCTGACTCATGATGTCGGGTAGGGATCCCAAAGAAGCACCCACAAATATGCTAAATAAGATGAAGTGTGTGAATTCTTCACTCGTGATCTGCCCCTCTGACATCATGCCCGCTCCAAACCAAACAACGACCGAAATAGTGCCAAAGAGAATGAAGATGATAAAACTTACAAACATCGCCCTAGCTTTCGACCCCCTGATCACGGTTCCAAGGAAAAGGTCTAAAGCACGTCGATACCGATCCTCTTCAAACTCCTCATTTGAATACGCTTTGACGTCGGCAATCCCTTGCACAGCTTCTTCCGCAACAATATTACTCTGCGCCAATTGATCCTGGGCATCCTTGGACCACCGGCGAATTTTCCTACCCACAATTGCAACGACGATTACGACTATTGGAATCATTGCTAACATAAAAAGTGACAGCTTCACCGAGGCGATGAAGATGAAAATCAAACCTCCAAAAAAAGTAACTGACTGCCGAACCATCTGTGGGATTGTCGTTATCAGGGTCTCCTGAAGAATGGCAAGGTCAGCTGAGAACCGTGATCCCACTTCCCCAGTACGCCGCTCCATGAACCAAGGCATCGGCAGTCGCACCAATCTAGCAAACACATCCTGACGCAAATCGCAGAGCGCACTTTCGCCAGCTTTAATGAACCCACGAACCCGCCAGTAAGCAACAAACGCTTGAACACATAAGATAACGAGGAGCGTCGATACGACCTTGTTGATCTTTTCGCCCACTTCAGAAGGATCAGCCCCCTCTTGCATCGCCTCCTGCGGAGATCCAATCAAACTTCCCAAAAAATATGGGAAAGCCAGCGAAAGTCCACCAGTCACAAATAGCGCGACCACCGAAGGAATAAAGATCTTACGATACTTCCCTAAATAGCTATAGAGACCAAAAGTCTTCTTCCAATCAATGCGGCGAGATTTCTTTTCCGTTTCAGGCACGCTGCAGTCAAGCGGCGACACACCCTGCCGTCAAATCAGGAGCGCGACCAAATCATAGTAAATTTTCGGGGCCAAGACCATTTACCAAATTTTAAAGATTCAATTTTCGGTTAGCAAAAGCCATCTCACCTGCCCACACTCGATAGGAAATGGGTATGAAAACTCTTTTGTTTCTTGGCTTAAGCGCTTTTGTCACGGCACTTTTGGTCTTCAGCATCGATAGCACGAACGCACAAAATGTGGATAATTCGGAAAAAGACGGCGCAAAACGTTTTGTGGCGGTAAAAAAAAGGGTTACCCCGCATCTCAAAGAACTTTTTAAGGAAAGAGGGCTTCAATGGGGATCCCCCATCTTTATTCGCGCTTTTAAAAAGGAACGGCAACTTGAGCTGTGGGTAAAAAAGGGGGACTCATTTGTTCTTTTAAACAGCTATTTTATCGCCGCAACCTCTGGCGAACTCGGCCCGAAGCTTCGACAAGGAGACGGACAAATCCCAGAAGGCTTCTACTTTGTCACTCCGCACCAGATGAATCCACAAAGCAAGTTCCACTTGTCTTTCAACATTGGCTACCCAAATCAATATGATCGGGCTTACAATCGGACCGGTAATTTCATCATGGTTCACGGATCAAACGTCTCGGTCGGCTGCATGGCAATGACCAACCGCAAAATTGAGGAAATCTACACCCTTGCTGATGCGGCTTTTGAAGGCGGGCAAAAATTCTTCAGGGTCCACATTTTCCCCTTCAAAATGACCCATAGAGCGATGCAACTAAACTCAGGTAATAGCTGGAACTCTTTTTGGCGGGAACTCAAAATCGGATACCAGATTTTTGAGAACACAAAATCGCCACCCAACGTTACAGTCAAAGCTAAAACATATCAGTTCGAGAATCAGGATTGAGACTGGCAATCGAGGCCATCCGTCATACCGTCTCATCAGCCTCCCTCTACACATGAAATTTGTCGTAATCTTTATTGGACTTGTAACCGCATGCTTCTGCCACCCTGTTGAATTCCATAAGGATCCATTCCGCCAATTGGAGGAAGTATGGCCAACCCCTACCGATTCGAGAATAGCCTCTGGAGCTCCCGGCCCCAAATACTGGCAACAACGAGCCGATTACGACCTCAAGGTCACGCTTACTGAAAAAAAGAATCTCCTCACCGGTAATGGACGGATTGTCTATCACAACCAATCACCCCACACCCTGAAGTATATCTGGATGCAGCTTGATCGGAACAAATTCACTCCAGGATCCATGGGCCACCAAAGCAGCGAAGCCCCGCGCCTAGGCAAGATGAAATATGATTCATTTGAAGCACTACTCCTCAGGGAGACCTTCGATGGGGGATTTAAGATTACCAAGTTAACGGACGATCGTGGGACCCAGCTAGCGCACCGGGTTGTCGACACCATGATGAGGGTTGACCTGCCCGAGCCGCTTAAGCCCGGCGAGAAGTTCACCTATCGTATCGATTGGCACTACACCATCACCGACTCCCGTACGAGTTGGGGACGCAGCAATATGGAAAAATTCGAGAAGGGTGGGAAAATTTTCGAAATTGCTCAATGGTATCCACGTGTTTGCGCCTATACCGATGTTCGAGGATGGCAAAACAAAGCTTTTCTTGGGCGCGGTGAATTCGCGCTCGAGTTTGGAGACTACCGGGTCCAGATCACCGCTCCAGACAACCATGTTGTCGCCTCAACGGGCGAACTCAAAAATGGAGACAAAGTTTTAAAAGCAGTTTGGCAGAAACGCCTCAAAAAAGCCGAATCCGTCAAAGCCCCGATGTTCATCGTCACCCCCGAGGAAGCCGCTAAAAACGAGCAATCCAAATCCAGGGGAACTAAAACGTGGGTTTTCGAAGCTAAGAACGTTCGAGATTTCGCATGGGCCTCCTCCAAAAAATTTATCTGGGATGCCGTCCAACACAAGCTAACCACCAGCCAGAAGCCCGTTTGGGCAATGTCCTACTACCCCAACGAGGCCGAGCCGCTTTGGAGCACCTATTCGACCCACTCAATTATTCATACTCTGAATTTTTATTCAAAATACACCTTCGACTACCCCTATCCCGTTGCGATTTCCGTGAATGGCCCAGTTTATGGAATGGAGTATCCCATGATCTGCTTCAATGGTCCTCGGCCCGAAAAAGATGGCACTTATTCAGAAGGCACCAAAAACGGACTTATTTCAGTGGTAATTCACGAAGTAGGGCACAACTGGTTCCCCATGATCGTAAATTCGGATGAGCGCCAGTGGAGCTGGATGGATGAAGGTCTTAATTCCTTTATCCAAATGCTCGCGGAGCAGGAATGGAGGCACAATTACCCCTCAAGCCCTACCCCCCGGAAAATTATCCGCTATATGACCAGTGACAACCAGCGGCCCATTATGACCAATTCTGAATCCATCCTCCAGTTTGGACCGAACGCATACAGCAAACCAGCCACCGGTCTTTCCATTCTCCGTGAAACGATCCTCGGCCGCGAGATCTTTGATGATGCCTTCATGGAATTTAGCACACGCTGGATGTTCAAAAGCCCTGAGCCAGCCGACTTTTTCCGGACGATGGAAGACGCCGCTGGAGTCGACCTCGATTGGTTTTGGCGGTCTTGGTTTTATACCACTGAGCATGTGGACATAAGTGTTACCGGATTCACCCGCCACACACTTGACCTCCAAGATCCAGACCAAAAGATGGAAGCTAAAGAAAAGGAAAAAGGGGAAAGTGATAAGAAAAATATTGTTGCCGAACGCAATCGTGACATTCCGAAATACGTAAACGAAAACAAAGGACTAAAAGATTTTTATGACAAAAAGAAGGAGCCAAAAGTTTCAGAAGGCGATCGTGAAAAATACAAAAAAATGCTGGCAGATTTGAAGCCGCAAGAGAAGAAGCTTTTGAAAACAAACAAGCATCTTACGGTAGTAAATTTTGAGAATAAGGGCGGAGCGATTATGCCAATCCTAGTTCAGCTCCACTTCAGAAACGGAAAGAAGGAGTCTCACAAAATCCCAGCAGAAATCTGGAAGAAAAATCACGAGGCTGTCAGCAAGCTATTCGTGACTCGCTACCCCGTGGAGAGAGTCCTTATCGACCCAACCGAGCAAACTGCTGACGCTAATCAAGAAAACAATGTTTGGCCGCCCCAGATCAAAGAGGAATTCTTTACGCTCGAACGGAAAAACAAGGACTTTAACAACGACATGAAGCGCGCCCGGGAAAAAAAGGCAGCGGAAGAGAAAAAAAAGGTAGCGGAGAAAAAGAAAAATGAGGCTGCTAAAAAGGCCGAGAAAGAAAAATCCAAATCTGCAGCAAAAGGTAAAGACAAGAAGGACGGCGAGGCAAACAAGAATGCTGAACCCGTTAGATGATTGGTGTCATCAAGGCGCCTCGGCAAACTAATCAGAACGAAGCCTGATCGCTTCGCACACGGCCGGAAACAGTTGTTTTTTACGGGAGACAACACCCGGAGCAGAAAATTCATTCACTCCGCTGCGTGTGAAGGGGAGCTTACAGAGCAACTCTTCTAGCCCCACCGCAAGCAGAACACTGTCGTGTCGACGAATATCAGTTACCAAGATCGCACAAAGTTCATAGCGGTATTCGTGTCGTAACCTCTCAAGCTCTTCGACAAGTTCTTCCTGACGTTTGGAAAGCCCTTTGAAGCTTGTTTCCTCTACCTGCGACAGACTGAGGAACACTCCATCTTCGTTAAATTCCTTACGATCAGTCCCCACGATCGCCTGCGCATCTGCATGCAGAAGCAAAGAACCAGAAGCAAAAAAAGCTTCCGCAAATTCGTCCGCGTCGACTCCAGCTAGCTCGGAAAGCCAAACAAGCATATCACGGTCAACATCCGTCGTTGTAGGCGAGGTTAGATTGAGAGTATCAGAAACTAGACCTGCGCAAAGACAGAGAGCAACAGGAGCTTCGGGCTGCAGATCTCTTTCACGAAACCTTCTTGCCACAATCGTAGAAGAACTGCCAACCGGCTCATTGATGAAGCGAACAGGGTCTCGAGTAACGAGATCACCTGAGAGTCGGTGATGATCAAGAATTTCTACAACCTTTGCTTCTTCGACCCCATTAACAGCCTGCGAGAACTCATTGTGGTCAACCAACGAAAGCAAGGTTCTTGGAGGATCAACCAGATCCGATTTTGAAAAAACACCCATCAACCTGCGGGTTCCAACTTCGACAACCGGAAAAAGATCCTGTGAAGATGCGGCGACCTTTCCACTGAACCGGCTCACAACTTCATTGGATGCCAGCGACATGAAATCGTCGCTAATAATATTTCTCACCTTCCTAGCACAGAGAGCAAGCTTAACTGTCGTTGCTGTATCGTGGGGGCTACACAGAATGATCATCCCCTTTTCTTTGGCTTGGAATGCAATCTTCTCATCCGGCTTATAGCCACCAGTTACAATCAAAGCCCGCGTGCCATAATCAAGGGCTTGCTTATGCACGAAGGGACGATCACCACAGATCACAAGATACTTACTGACCACCCCCTCTTCCCTGGCAGCCTCAAGCCGACGACCAACCGTATCCTGGCTGGAAGCCCCCACCATCATGATCAAGCCCTCCTCGTCAGAAGGTGGTGTGGCCCCACAATCATCGGAAGCCCCCAAAGTCGCTCCAATATTTTCAAGACTCGCATGAAGGAGTTTTACATTCCGGCCATCGGTTGCCGGAGGTAAGAGAAGCTGCAATAGGTCAAGAAAGTGCAAAAGCCCCCTCACTTCCCCACCATTATTCAAGACCGGTACGGCTCGAACCCCATGATCTACCATTAGACGGTAAGCCATGAGAAAGGTATCGTCCTGCCTTACCGCGACCACCGTTTTACGGCAAATCGATCCAGCTGTCGGACGAACATCATCAACCAACACCGGAGGCTCAAGCCCAGCCTGTTCGAGAACGATTTTGACCCGAGGAGGAACTTCACCACAGCGAGCTGCTATCGCCTCTAAATCTCCTGTCGCACGTAAATAAGATGCATGGCCGATCGCGGCGCAAATAGCATCTGCATCGGGATTTCGATGTCCCAGCACAAACCAGGACTGCTTCATAATTCGTTCAATAGCCACGCCAAGCGGTCAGTCCAAGGGTCATAAATACAAGGCCAAGAGCTAACCCTCCGAGTGCAAGTCCCCGCCAACGGGTATCTGAAGCCGTAACCCAATTCACCCAATCCCGAAAGAGGTAAGGCATCCCCACAAAATACAAGCCCTTGATAATCATGAGATAGCAGACTGCGGGCATTAAGAACTGTAGCGGAGCGTCCTCAAAATCTGAAGCATACAGAAGTGGAGCAGAAGCCATCAGAAGGCAAAGGCCTAGGCCACGCACAAAGAGGAACTCGCGCACATAGACAATCATCCCAACACAGAACAAAGGAACTCCAATCATCAGATATGTCTTCACTTTGTTAAACTCACCCAGGTCCATGCTCAACGCTGAAAAAATCCCTTTATCAGGCGGCGCAACTAGCAGCCAAAACCACACCATTCCAAAACCCATAAAGTAGGTTCCAAGATCAGCGTTACGTGGCAACTTTTGGGCGATTTTTTTCGAGGCATCCGCTTTCAAAAACATGAACCCGTAAACTGCGACCAAAATAATCCCGAGAATCAAGCCGGCTGTTCCGAGCGAGATTTCTTGGTAAGGATGGGGGCCTTCTTTCATGAGCCGCAAAACTAGGTTCCCCTACCCAGCGGTAAAGGCTTAAATCAGCACTTCCTAATGAATCTCGGGCGTCCCATAAAGAGTGTAGCCAGTTGAGTCTTCAATCCTCACATCAAGCAACTGTCCGGCCATTCTTTCAGCGTTACCATCAAAGATGACAATCTTGTTCTGGCTTGTTCGGCCGCTAAGGCGTTTTTTATTCGTTTTACTCGGACCTTCGCAGAGCACTTGTTGAACAGTCCCAATTAATTTTGCGTTTTTCGTGGTCGTCAATTGCTCCTGAATTCGAAGGAGGATTTGATTGCGCGCCTCCTTCACCTTATCGCTCAATTGCTCGTCCATCTCGGCGGCCGGAGTATCCTTACGCTTCGAGTATCGAAAAATGAAGCTGTTATCAAACCCAATTCGTTTCATGCACGCTACCGTCTCCTCAAAATCTTCCTCGGTCTCGCCAGGAAACCCCACAATAACGTCCGTAGTGATTGCGAGATCCGGTCGTGCAGCCTGCATCTTTTCACAGATCGTAAGAAACTTCTCGTTTTTGTAAGGTCGCCGCATCTTTTTGAGAATCCGATCGCTCCCGCTCTGCATTGGAAAGTGAATATGTGAACAGAGCTTCGGCAGATAAGTAAAAGCCTCTACCAAATCATCGCGGTAACCAATAGGATGTGGACTGGTAAAGCGGATCCTTTCGAGACCCTCGATTTCGTGTACTGCTTCCAGAAGTTGCACAAATGGAGATTTCCCATCCACTATGGGGAACTCGGTCCGACCATAAAGATTTACAATTTGCCCGAGCAGAGTGACCTCTTTCACCCCCTTGCCTACAAGATCTCTCACCTCACTAACGATATCGGAAATTGGTCTTCCTCTTTCCTTGCCCCGCGTATCCGGCACAATACAAAACGAACACCGCATATTACACCCCTGCATAATACTGACGAAGGAAGTTGCTTGCTGGCCCTCTCGAGGGATATGGTCCCTGATTGTATTTTGGCTGCCCTCTTCTTCTTCAGTATCAACCATTCTCGCCGAAATAATCCGATCCTGATTAATCTTGATGATTTCATCCTCGACTCGCCCCGTGACCATTTCCACCCCAACCTCGTCCATACGCGTCTGGAGGCGACGATTTAAAATGCTATCCACATAGTCAAAAACGCGGTGATACTTTTGCGTTCCTACAACTAAATCAAGGTGAGGCACCCGTTCAAAAAGCTCTGATCCTCGACTTTGTGCCATGCACCCCATGAAGCCATAGACCACATGATCACGGCTTTCGCGGTATTTTCCCATCATCCCCATTTTCCCCAAAGCTTTTTGCTCCGCTTGATCGCGGACACTACAGGTATTGATCAGGATCGCATCAGCATCCTGTTCTTTGGGGGTGAGAGTGTAACCACGCTCGGCAAACGTCTGAGCAACCTGCTCGGAATCCCGCTCGTTCATCTGTCACCCGTAGGTTTTAATAAAGACCTTTGGCATCGAGCACATCGCTTAGCCGCCATTTTCGAGTTTGCCAATCCCCAATTCAGCAGATGAGGTTTCGAACCCGATCTATCGATTTTCAATAATCTTCTAAATTTAAAATCGGCCAACTGATGAAGTGATGGTTATTACATTAGAAAAAGCGCTGATTCAGTTTTCTGAACACCTTCAAAACAGCATTCTTAGAGAAAATTCTTCCTAGCTTGATCGCTCCTCCCCCTATCGTCCTAGAATTTAGGTTTCCCGAATATTTAGAATCCTGTATATTCTCCTGCGGTGAGCCCTCATACTGACAGCGAAGTCGATGCCTTCATCGAATTCATGACCACCGAGAAAAACTCTTCTCCTAGGACGCTAGAGAACTACACACTTGCGATCCGACTTTTCCAAACATGGCTGGGCGATCGCTTTTCAAAATGGCGAGATCTTACCTCTGACCACTTTCGCGCCTATCTCTTTCAACTCCAAAAAGACGGCCTTGCTCGAAGCACAGTGCGCCTTCGCTTCGCAGCCTACCGCTCCTTTTATAAGTTCCTCGTCCATCGTCGCGGCTATCCAAATAGCCCCGTCGCCGAGGTTGAACTTCCGAAAGCTGACAAAGCTCTACCTGTCGTTCTGACCTTAACCCAAATCGAAGAACTTCTTGAACTTCCGATGAAATCGGAACTTCAAGGTCAGGCGCCAGCTTGGATGCGTGAGCGTGACGCAGCCATCCTAGAGCTCTTTTATTCCACTGGCCTTCGTCTCGCCGAGCTCGCCTCGCTCGATGTAATTAACATCGATTCCATCAACGAATCAGTTCGAGTCATCGGAAAAGGATCCAAAGAACGCTTAGTCCCCATTGGTTCACATGCCATGAAAGCGATGCAGAAATACCGAAGTGTTGCTGGGATTCACGAAGGCCCTCTATTCGTTTCCAAACTTCGCAAACGTATCTCTACTCGTTCGGTAAATTCGGTTCTCAAAAAATACCTAGCCCAGTCGAGTATTCCATTCAACGTCACCCCTCATAAGTTGAGACACTCTTTCGCAACCCATCTCCTGGACCATGGTGCTGATCTCCGTTCAGTTCAATCACTCTTAGGCCACGCCTCGCTTTCGACCACGCAAATCTACACTCACGTGACTAAGGAACGCCTTCGCGAAGCCTATAACTCAGCTCATCCAAGAGCGAAGTAGGCTGAAATTTAATCCGGGAGTAGCGGATTAAGATCTTCGATCCATTCGATAGCGTATTCGTTTTCCGGATCAATTTTCAAGACTTCTTGAAATGCTGTCTTCGCCTCGGGAAACCGTCGCTGACTGGCTAGGTAGAAACCAAGGCTAGAATAAGCTTCATCTTGTGCGCACTGATATTTTAATCCCTCCCGCACCAAATACTCGGCCTTGGCAGGTTCTCCCTGATGAAAGGCCATATTAGCTGCCATCAAGAGTAATTCGCCCCGTGTCGTATTTTGCTCGTGGGCGAGGCGATAGTGCTTCTCAGCGTCCCTTAATTCCCCTTTTTTTTCGTAAAGAGTCGCGAGATTAAAAAAGAGCAATTCCTGTGACTCCGCCTCATCACACAAGTCTGTCACGCGAAGCAAAGTGGCTTCTGCTTGCGCAAAATTCCCAAAATCAATCAGATCAGTTGCATACAAGAGAGTCGACATAACATTCTCAACGTCCTCTTGAGTGAGAATCTCTTCATAGATCACACAGGCACTCGCGACCTGATCCGCCTCACGGGCTTCTTCGAGCACTTCGTAAAGCTCCTCAATTTCGGACATGCGAGGAAGTTACTCTTCATCCACCGTCTCGTCACGCTGGTAAATCGGCAACTGACGATAAGGAACAGTAAAGGCAAGCGTCATCATCGCAGTTCCATACACCTGACCCGCCTCTCGGCTATACCATGATCCGTCGTCTTTTTGCTTTTTCAGATATGTTTCGTACATCCAGTCAGCATAAGTTTCCCAATACTTTCCCCCAAGCTGAAACATGGCCTGAGCGTTGTAGTAGTTTCCATAGAATTCAAACTGAGCCCCTTCCAGCGCTCGAAAACTCTCGAGAATGTAATCGGCCGCTTTAATCGTCGACGGCTTCCCGTGTTCTCCACAAAGCTCCAAACAAAGAAGCCCCATTCCGGTCAGAGAATTCTTGGAATTATGGGGGCTAGAATAGCCAAAGTGACCATTCTTTTCCGAAAAATTTCCATAAAGATAAGCAACGGCGTCTGCGATAGCCTTGTCTGGCACATCAGCCCCATTGAGTTTCGCCGAGCGCAGCGCCATCAGAGCCCAACCACTGCAGGAAGTATCCGAATCCCGCGAATTGGGATGGTAACGCCAGCCACCTTTATGACGTGATGACTTCTGCACCGCTTGAGCACGTAGAATTAAAGACAACGCGCGAGGGAGACTTCCATTAATTTTCTTTTGGCGATCCGGATCCACCATCCCAGAAACCTCGGATAAAAAAAGTGTGGCAATATTGTGCCCATACATGGGACCGCTACCGTATTGCCCCCCAGTGTAGAGTCCCTCCCGATTCTGTCTTCCAATCAAGAAATCGATAATCTTATTCAACGAATCCGCATAAGGACCTTCCGTAGGCAGATGTCCACGAGATAAAAAAGCCATTCCTGCGAGGGCTGGAATTCCACAGGAATTCCCGTAACTCCCAGGGTAGCTCCCATCATTCAGCTGAGAGCGGACCAAATAATTCAGACCCCGATCGACCGATGGATCGACCCTGTCCTTCCAATTGGCGAAAACGGTTGGGGCGACTTCCTGTCCTGACGTGATTACAACGAGGAAGGCTCCTAGGATGAGTGAGAAAAGCTTTTTCATTTCTTTTTAGAGACTTGCTCAAAGTATTTTTGGACGAGGCCCCGGTAATCTTCAGGTATTACTGCGCGGCGGGATCCACTGACATCTGTCTTGAGAGTAGCTTGGATCTTTTCCCAATCCGCAGCATTGATTCCTAGCTTGGCGAGCTCGGCAGGAACACCTTGATTAGCCTGCGCCTGACGAACTCCTTCCTTCGCTTCATCACTAGGAGGAGCCGCTTGATCACTAGGCTCTCCAGGTTGATTCGCCTGAGCTGGATCACCCGGCTTACCACCTTTTTTCATATTGGACATCGCTTCGCTCGCTGCCTGCTTCAAAGCCTCGGCTGCGGCCTGAGCTTGGGCTGCGGCCTGCTGCTGTTTTCCGGATTGCGCGGAATTTGCAGCTTGTGAACTTTGCTGCAAGGCTTCAGCCATTGCATCTCCTGGCGCTGGAGCTTGGTTAGGATTCTCACCTTGCTCTGCAGCCTGAGAAGCTTTCTGAGCTAACTGTTGCGAAGCGCTTTG
>Ga0257126_1000261_pt1 | contig 43887 bp, 40 predicted proteins | sample SI060_120mmetaG_FD_190151 | JGI IMG/M metagenome (GOLD analysis project Ga0257126, IMG submission 190151) | Marine microbial communities from Saanich Inlet, British Columbia, Canada - SI060_120m | ecosystem: Environmental > Aquatic > Marine > Inlet | place: Canada: British Columbia | collected... | reverse complement strand
AATGCGCGACGAATCCTCCGTAATCATTACGTCGTGAAGCTCGCAAATGGCGCAAGCTTACAAGAAGTGCAGGAGCGTTGTGGCATTCACTCAATGGAGTTGGTTCGGGAAGGTTCTAATCTTGCGATTTGTGAAGAGGAGTCCGCGGGTAAAGTGCTTGCACAGCTCGCTCGGGTTGCTGCCGACCCAGAGGTAGTTTCAGCAGAGCCTGTTTTCTCAAAGAAGAGGTTCAAGCGGGCGATCCCAAGTGATCCCTTTTACGATACCATCGATAATCCTCGTGAAGATGGGGCCTATCAGTGGAACCTTAACAATATTGGTGTTAATGGAGGAGTTGCTGGTATTGATATTAAGCTGGAAGGCGCTTTAGACCGCGCGACAGGTCAAGGGGTCACGGTCGGAGTGATCGATGATGGCTTGTCAATCGACCACGCTGATCTCGCGGCGAATGCAACTGGACCTCACCTTAATTTGCTTGAAGGCGATCCTGCTGACCCCACGACTTTTGACGCAGCTTTGACCCATGGAACGAGCGTGGGCTCTTTGATTGCTGCGGCTTTCAATAATAACGAGGGGATTTCTGGAGTTGCCCCCAATGCGACGCTTTCGGGAATTAGGCTTCTCGGACCGGATGGCTTAACGGACGACGTGACCGAAGCAGCTTCTCTCTCCTTCGAAAATGATGCTATCGATGTCTACAATTCAAGTTGGGGACCTGACGACGCGACTCTAGATCTTGAACAACCGGGGCCTTTGACTCTAGCTGCGCTCGAAGACGGAATTTTGTTCGGACGCTCTAGGCCTTCGACTCCCGGGAATCCGAACCCTGTTGGTTTAGGAAACATCTTCGTGTGGGCTGCTGGTGATGGAGGAGAGATCGAAGATAACTCTAATTATGATGGTTACGCTAACTCGAAATACACGATCGCGGTAGGTTCGATCGATGATGCTGGGCAGCGTGCCCTATATTCGGAGAAGGGGGCTAACCTTGTGGTGGTTGCACCTTCTGACGGTGGAGCTCAAAGTTTGCTGGCGGCATCTTATGGTTTGGATGTTGACGAAGATGATAACCCAATCCGAACCACCGAATATATCGGTGATTTTGGTGGGACTTCGGCTTCTGCCGCTTTGGTTTCAGGGGTGGCGGCAATGATGCTCGAAGAGAATGACGATCTCACTTGGCGCGACGTCCAAGACATCCTAATTCGCACAGCCTTCAAGATTGATGGTGAAAATGCGGAGTGGGTGACAAATGCTGCTGGGATTGATTTCAATCACAGTTACGGAGCTGGACTAGTTGATGCTGCAGCTGCGGTTACAGAGTCGTTCAGAGTAAATAGCGCCAACGATTTCCTTGGAGAAGTCGTTCAGCACTCTCGTTCGGCCTTCTTCTCGAGTGATTCTGAAGGAACTGCTGAAGAGCCAACTGGTGTGATTCCTGATAATACAGGGCAGTCCCTGCTCGCGTCATTTGATATGACCCAGGGAAGTGATGGCACTCCGTTTGAAAACCTTCGGGTCGAGCACGTTGAGTTCAACGCAACGATCATTACTCCGAATCGGGCTGACCTTGAAGTTGTTTTGATTTCACCAAATGGCACACAGAGCATTTTGGCGGAGACGAATGCTGACCACGAAGAAGACAGTATCTTTTTCTGGAATTTCATGACGGTGCGTAACTGGGGTGAAGGTTCTGCGGGAACATGGCTTGTCCGTGTGACTGATCGCATCTCTGGTAATGAGGCTATTCTCAACAATGCAACGTTAACGATTAATGGAAGTGCAGACCCTGACGCTCCTGTGAAGCAGGTTCCTCTTTTGACAAGTGCACGTGTCATTGATACCGACCAAGGAGGCGTAGTTGATTACACTCTCGAGACCTCAGGTGCGACAGCAATTCAGGTTGGTAATCTCCCTCCAGGCTTTGTTTATAATGCAAATGATCAGACAATCTCGGGAACCCCGACTGAGCCAGGTTTGTATACCATCAGTGTCGTTTTGACGGATGCAGAGGGCACTCAGGCTGAATTCCCCATCAACGTGGTGGTCCGGCCAACTTCTGTCGCCTTGGGCGATGCGATTGGCTTATCTGGGATCCCTGCGGTCTTTGAAGGTGACTTGCCCTGGGATTTCGAATTCACTGATACCAACGATGGCAATGTGCCTGAGCCACTCTCGGCACGAAGTGCGGTCGGCCTCGCTGATAATCAATCTTCAGCTTTTGGTTTTGATGGTTTAGCTCAAGGTGTTCTGCTCTTTGATTGGAAGACTTCTTCTGAGGAAGGTGCCGACCGACTCTGGGTCAATCTTGGCGGAGAAGTTCCTCAAGTTTGGGATGCCTTTATCAGTGGCGAGCGCGCATGGGGTCGTTCTGCGATCTTGCTTCCGGAAGAAAGAAACAACGTTCGTTGGATTTATAACAAGAATGGCGCTGAGACTGAGGGTGAGGATCGCGGTTTGGTCGACAATGTTGAACTCATGACGACGGAGAAGTTTATGGAGGAAGTTAAGAGGGCTGGAAATATCGAGGGGTTTGACTTCGAGTTTGATAGTCGGGCTCTGTTCTTGCCGACGAATCTAGACGGAATTAGTCCTCCATCAGAAGGCGGTGCTCCAAGTGCTCTCGTTACTCCTGCAATTGGTAACGGCCAGACAGCTTCTATGTCAGGTTGGGTCACGGGGCCTGGAACCTTTGATTTTATAGCAGTCAATCTTGCGGAACCTGCTGATGTTTTGGAGTTTCTGGTTGATGGGGTTGTGCTTGCCACTGGCCCAGGAGTTGGTTCCGGAGATGGCTTGGTTAACTTCTTTTCTCCGGGCGCAGCTGGTGTAATTCCTCCTGGACGTCACCGTGTTCAACTTCGTTTCCGTAAGGACTTCACAGGAGCTGATGCCGCAATTCGCGCAAGCACCGGCCTCCCTTTTGACGGGGCATTGATTGATGATATTAAGTTTACTCCGGACAGCAACTTCGCAGCATTTGTTTCCCAGTATGGCGCTGGATTCGATCCAAACCCAGAAGCTGATGCTGATGGTGATGGATATTCGAACCATCAGGAGTATGCCTTTGGTGGTGATGTCCTAGTTGCTGATATTCCTTCCTACCTCCCTCAATTGGTTGTGGATGGTGAACTCAGTTATATCGAATATGGCATCGACCCAAGTCGCCCAGACCTGAATTACACGGCTCAGCAGTCAACTGACCTGGAGAATTGGCAGCCTGTAGAGCTTTCCAACCTTCATAGACTCGAGGGTGACTACGAAGTCTACCGAGTTCCAGTGATTGCCGCTCAAGGACGCCGACACCTTTATTACCGTGTTTTGGCTAGCGCCAAGTGATTTTTGATATCTAAATTCGATCATTTGACTTTTTCTGGATTATTTAAATAATTTCAAAGGAACAGGGTTTTTCCCTGTTCCTTTTTTGTTTCATGGCTGCAGATCATTACATAAGCGTTGAAGAGCTCATGGGGGCTTTGCCTTCAGGTGATGGTCGGGTTGGCTTGGATTTGGAAGCCGACAGTCTCTATAGATATGCTGAGCGGATCTGTCTCGTGCAGGTTTGCTATGGTAAGGAGGTCAAGTTGATCGATCCCCTTTCGGAGGAGTCATTGGATCCTTTAGTTGATTGGTTGAAGTCCGCTCGGATCTGGATGCATGGAGCAGATTACGACATGACGCTGATGCTCGGAGAATGGAAGATGGTTCCGCCAATGCTTTATGATACCCAGATCGCCGCCCAGCTTCTGGGACATCAGCGATTTGGTTATGCCAGTTTAGTGGAGCAGTATTTTGGAGTCGAACTCTCGAAGAGTTCTCAAAAGGCTGACTGGGGAAAGAGACCCCTTAGTTCAAAAATGCTCGAATACGCCTGCAATGATGTCCGGTATCTTCTTCCGCTGGCACATGAAGTGGAGGGTAAGCTCAAGGAGCTAGGTCGCTACGAGTGGTTTCTAGAATCATGCGAGGCTGCTCAAACGCGTGTTAAGAAGCGGGAAGGTGAGGAAAAGGAATCCTGGAGAATTTCTGGGAGTGGTCGCCTGCAACCTGCGGGGCTTAGGTTTCTGCGTGCCGTTTGGAATTGGCGGGACGGTGAGGCTGCTTCATGGAATCGACCTAGTTTTATGGTGGCTACCAATAAGCAATTAATTGCATGGGCGACTGATCTGGCTGAGGGACGTGAGATCAATCTCCCTCCAAAGCTGCGCCCTGACCGTAGTCAACGGTTACGAGAGCTTATCAAAGAGGCAGAGGGGATCCCTGAATCCGAGTGGCCAGTGAGGCTGAAAAGGGTTCGACAAAGTTACGATCAAAATTTTGAACAAAAGTTGAAGGAAGTCATGGAAAGCCGGAACCAAATTGCCGAGAATCTAGGTATTGATCCCTCGGTAATTGCCTCTCGTGGTGTGCTTGAACAAATTATTGGGGGTCGAGTCGACCCTGTTGAGATTCTTCTTAAGTGGCAGCTGTCTTTACTTGAATTGTAGAGTTGAAATTGCCTTGGATTTCGTGAGATCCTGAGAGCGATGGCAAATGTGGATAATGGCGTGATTCAATTCACGTGCGAGCACTGTAAGATCTCTCTTACGGTTGATGATTTTCTGGCTGGGGTTTCTGCTCCGTGCCCTTCTTGCGGTAAACCGACTAAGGCCCCAGATCAGAGAGCTGAAGGGGGGGCTCCCGATGTTCTTTCTGGTCTGAAACCGCAGCATGAAGTGGTTCGGCCGCCGGTGGGTCAGAAGGTCGAACAAGACCGTGATTGGGATACCGGCCGGCCGAGAAGGCGTGCACCACAGGTGGTTTCAGAGACTCAGCGGGAGCGAGAGGAAGTTGCGCTGGTGACCAAAATATTGGTGTTAGGCGTGATTGTTTTGGTGGGAGTTTTGGCCGCCGCGTATTACGCAAACCAGGCTTTCAATTCCTGATCATTCCTCTCCTGAAGAATCTGCGAAAAAAACACTTAAAATTTGCGAAACAACCTTGCCGCAATCTCTTAAATTTCGGAGAATTTGTGCCTAATGGCAGAGGAAAAACCGGAAGAGGAAATCGACGATGTCGGAGTCTCTGGTGACCAGGAGTATGGTGCCGGACAGATTGACAAACTAGAGGGGTTAGATGCAGTCCGAAAGCGCCCGGGAATGTATATCGGTGACCCCGATGAGAGGGGGTTGCATCACTGTGTTTTTGAGGTTCTGGATAACTCGATTGACGAGCATCTCGCTGGTTTTTGTAAAACGATCGACATTTCTATCAACGAAGACCAATCATGTAGCGTTACCGACGATGGTCGAGGAATTCCGGTCGATATGCACCCTAAGTTTGGGATTCCGGCTATCGAGCTTGTTCTGACAAGTCTTCACGCCGGTGGTAAGTTTGGTCAAGGCGCTTACAAATATTCAGGCGGCCTCCATGGAGTGGGTGCTAAGTGTGTGAATGCCCTTTCGGATTGGTTTGTCGCCCAGGTTTCCCGCGACGAAAAACTCCATGAAATCACCTTCGAGCGAGGTAAGACAGTCAAGGAATTGTCGGTCGTTGATAAGGTTCCTGCTGGTGTCACTGGGACCAAGATTACTTTTTTCCCAGATGCCACAATCTTTACCGATACAACTGAGTTTAAATTCGACCGCCTGTCGAAGCGTCTTCGTGAATTGGCCTTCTTGAATCCGGGCTTAACGATCAACTTGGAAGATCTACGCGCCGAGTCTGCCGAAAAAGAGACTTTTTTCTACGCACGTGGGATTGTGGAGTTTGTTGAACAATTGGGTGTAAATAAAACTTTAGTGCACGACGACCCGGTTCTTTTAAAAGGAAAGCGGAAGGTCGAAGTCGATTATGATGGCAAGGTGATGGAGGACGATGTCTTCGTGGATGTCGTTTTTCAATATAACGATTCCTACAACGATCAGATTCTTTGTTTCGCCAACTCGATTCCTAATTCGGATGGTGGCACACACCTGACTGGTTTCCGTGGTTCATTGACTCGTTCAATTAACCAGTATGCTAAGGCAAACAAGATTCTCAAAGACAAAGACCCTGCCCTTAGCGGAGATGATGTTCGGGAAGGGATTGTCTGTGTGATTAGTGTGAAAATGCCGAATCCCAGATTCAGCTCCCAGACCAAGGATAAGTTGGTTAACACTGAAATCGAAGGAGTAGTGAGTTCCGTAGTTTATGAGGGGCTGCAAAACTACTTCGACGAGAATCCAAACTTAGCCAAAACAGTAATCGACAAAGCGGTCAATGCGGCGCGTGCTCGTGAAGCGGCTCGCAAGGCTCGTGAGACCGTTCGCAAGTCGGTGATGTCCGGAGGTGGTCTTCCCGGCAAGTTGGCGGATTGCTCCGAACGAGATCCGGCTAAATCTGAAATCTTTATTGTTGAGGGTGACTCCGCTGGTGGTTCTGCGAAATCGGGACGTGATAGAACGACTCAGGCCATTCTGCCGCTTCGTGGTAAGGTCATTAATGTTGAGAAGGCCCGTTTGCATCGAGCTCTCCAGAATAAGGAAATTCAGGCTATGATCACCGCAATTGGCGCCGGTATCGGCGATGGTGATCAAGAAGGTGCTTTCGATATTGAAAAGGTCCGTTACCACAAGGTGATCATCATGACAGATGCCGATGTGGACGGAGCTCATATTCGAACTCTTCTTCTGACCTTCTTTTGTCGCCATATGCCCGAATTGGTAAAATCTGGTTATCTTTATATTGCGCAACCTCCGCTTTACAAAATCACGCGCAAGAAGCGTGAAGAATACGTGGCTGATGATCCGGCGATGAATAAGATTCTCATCGAACTCGGATCGGATGACGTGTTGTTGCGTCAAACGGGAACAAGTGATTCGGTTGACTCGGATCTTCTTCAAAGTGTCCTCGCAACTCTCGCCAAATTACAGACTTTCGTTCGGACTCTTGAAGGTCACGGGGGCGACTTCCGTAATCTCCTAGCGGCTCGTGACGGGAACAAGTTACCGACCTATATGATTCGTGTTCGCACCGGAAACGAAGAGGAGGTTTATTATTTTAAGAGTGAAGAAGAAGTCCGCGCTTTCGCGCTTGAGAACCGAGATCTTCGTTTGTTTGGGGAGGAAATCGAGGAAGAAGAGGAAGCTCAGTTCAAAGAGAAGTTCGAAGGTAAGATGCGTCGCGCTGTTCGCCGCGAACTTGGCGAAGCAATCGGTATTTCTAAGTTGCTGGAGAGACTCGGCGAATTCGGTGTGAAGAGCGAACCCTTCTTCTCTGAGGATCAGCCGATTTATGAACTGGTGGAAGGCGAGAATGATAATGAAGTGATTACTCCGGTCTTTAGCCTCTTTGAAATTTTGGCGCGTGTCCTCGAAATTGGTAAGAAGGGGATGCGAATCCAGCGCTTCAAGGGACTTGGTGAGATGAATGCCAAGGAACTCTATGCCACCACCATGGACAAGGAAACCCGTCATCTGCTTCGTGTTCAGTTTGATGCGGAAAATAAGATTGAGGCTGAAACGATGTTCGATGTCCTGATGGGCGATGTGGTCGAGCCTCGGAAGCGCTTCATTGAAGACAACGCACTCAACGTGCAAAACCTCGACGTTTAATAAAACCCGATAATTTTCATGTCTGACGACACCCAAGATCCCATTCCGGCCCGCGACTTTGTTGAATCCATAAATGTCGCCGACGAGATGTCGAAGTCCTTTTTAGACTATTCGATGTCTGTCATTATTTCCCGGGCTCTTCCCGATGCGCGGGACGGCCTTAAGCCATCGCAGAGACGCTTGCTCTATGCAATGCACCATGACCTTTCATTGTCCGCTTCTAAGGCTCACTTGAAGTGTGCCCGTATTGTGGGGGAAACGATGGGTAAGTATCACCCACATGGTGACGGTGCAATCTATCCGACCTTGGTAAATATGGCCCAACCGTGGACGATGCGTGAAACGCTAGTTGATGGTCAGGGTAACTTTGGTTCGGTAGAAGGCGATGCTCCTGCTGCGATGCGATACACCGAGGCCCGGTTAACCCATATGGGGTCGGCCATGATGACCGATCTCGAAAAGGAGACGGTAGATCACCAGACGACTTATGATGAAAACAGTAAGGAGCCTGTTGTTCTTCCAGCGGCAATTCCCAATCTGTTAGTAAATGGTGGAACTGGAATCGCGGTGGGAATGGCTACTAATATTCCGGCCCACAATATGGGAGAGGTAATCGATGGCGTCTGTGCGCGGATCGATAATCCCTATATCACCGTTGATGAAATCAAGGAATACATCAAGGGGCCTGATTTTGCCTCGGCGTGTGAGATTCGCGGATACAAGGGGATCGACAACTATTTTAGAACGGGACGCGGCAGTATCAAGATGCGGGGTGTCATGGAGGTCACGGAAAGTAAGACCGGGGCCAGCCAGATCATGATTCGGCAGGTGCCTCATGGGGTGAACCGTGCGACCCTTCAAGTGCGAATTGCCGAACTCGTTCGTGAAAAGGTATTGGTCGACATCTCTGGGATGCGTGACCTTTCGGCAGATGATACCTGCATTGAGATCACCTTAAAGCGTGATGCAAGACCGCAGGTCGTGGTGAACCAGATTTTCAAATTGACTGCCATGGAGACTTCCTTCGGGGTGAACATGCTGGCAATTCACGAGCGGCGTCCCAAGCAGCTCGGTGTGCTCGACGCTCTTGATGCTTTTATTGAGCACCGCCGTGAAGTGGTGATTCGGCGGACTCGTTTCCTTTTGCGTAAAGCAGAGGAGAGGGCCGAGAATCTTGAAGCCTACCTTCTTGCGTTGGGTCATCTTGATGACTTCATCAAGATGATTCGTGATTCAAAAAATCGAGATGAAGCGCGCCAAAAAATTAAGGGATACCACTTTGATTTGCCGGTTGCAGAAGCTCTAGGTGTTTTGATCCGCAGCCAGCCAAGCATTGTTGGTGATAAATATATTTTTACGGACCGCCAGGTGAATGCCATTCTTGAACTACGGCTTTATCAGTTGACCGCGATGGAGCAGGACAAGATCAAGTCCGAATATGATTCTATTATCGAGGATATCAAAGATCTCCTCGACATTCTTGCTCGGGAAGAGCGAGTGCTCACAATCATTAAAGATGAGCTTCTGGAAATTAAGGAGAAGTATGCTACTCCGCGTCGTTGCCCGATTCTTCCCGACGAGGGAGAGATCGCCATTGAGGATTTGATTTCTAATGACGGCATGATCGTGACTCTGAGTAATCGTGGCTATATCAAGCGAACAGCGGCTAGCGAGTATCGAGTGCAGGCCCGTGGAGGAAAAGGAGTGAAGGGTATGGTGACCCAAAAAGCTTCGGACGAGGCTGAGAACGATTTTGTTGAACATCTCTTCACGGCTCAGGCCCATGACTATCTCATGTTCTTTACCAACACTGGTAGGGTTTATGTGGAGCGTGTTTATGGGTTGCCGGAAGGTTCTCGTGCTTCAAAAGGCCGAAGCATTAAGAACGTCCTTGATCTCCAGCCGGATGAGGCAATTGCGGCTGTTCTTCGACTCGAATATACTACTGATGAAGAAAGTGGCGATGATATTACCTTCCGCGAGGATGCTGGTAATGTCTTCTTTGCAACTCGCTCTGGTAAGGTTAAGAAGACGAGTCTCTTTGATTTCAAGAATTACCGGAAGGCTGGGACAATTGCGATTAAGTTGGACGAAGGTAATGAATTGATCGGAGTGCGCCTGACATCAGGGAAGAACGATGTGATGCTCGTGACCCACCGTGGCATGAGTGTTCGCTTTAACGAAGAGCAGGCACGGACGATGGGCCGGAACTCCGCTGGTGTTCGTGGAATTAAACCGCGTGAAGGAGACTTCGTCGTTGGTTTGGCAGTCGTGAATGATGATGCCCGTCTCTTGGTGGCCTCCGAAAATGGTCTCGGTAAACGAACTCCGTTTGGTGACTACATGGCCAAGAATCGCGGGGGCATTGGAATGCTCACGATGAAGTGCACCGAGAAAACTGGTCCGGTAGTTGGCAGCTTGTCGGTCGAGGAAGCTGACGAACTGATGTTGATGACCGATGGAGGTCAAAGTATTAGGATTAGGGTCTCCGACGTTCGAGAGACTGGCCGTAATGCTCAAGGCGTCAAATTGGTGACTCTGAATAAAGGTGAAAAACTTCAGGCTGTAGCCCGAGTGATGCCGGACGATGAATCGGATGAAGAATCTGAAGAAGGTGAAATAGAGGTAGCCGAAGATTCGGGATCTGATTCATAAATCGAGAGATTGATGAAATTTCAGGGTGGAGGGAATGATTCCCACCACCCTTTTTCATACCAAAAGGCAGCTTGATAGCTTTTTTACCGCTATCTGGTGATGATCAAAATGGGGATCTTGAGGGTTTTATCACACGGGCAGGCACCATTCAGGATTTACGAGTCTCTCTGATCTCACGGTGAACTCGAACGAGGCTTAGATTATTTTGCGGTTAGAAATCGCCGAAACCTTTCGCTGGAGGCGGCGGCTGATTTATGCTAGGCTCACCCAAGTTATGAAACGCATTTTTCTCAGCGCGCTTGGTTTTTGTGCCCTGGCTTTCGCGGCCAGTGCTCAGGACAATCCTCCGAAACACATTCGCTTTCTCGCTTTGGGTGAGCTTCCTGTCTGGAGGGAAGAGTTAAAGGATGGAGTTCGAAAGGGTATCAAACCACCAGAAGGTTCGGTTCCTCCCGCCGCCACCGCTCTTCTTTCTGGTGATCAGGCGATTCCTTTTAAAATGACACTGCGGGCCTTTACTAATGTTCTCACCATGGCCCCGACTACTCCCAAGTTGGAAATCAGGAAGGGTAAGGATGCGGCAGCGACTCCTTGGCTTTCCACACGTAAGCCAGCGGCCCCATTGAGTCTTGGTGTTCTTTTTCGCGATCCAGCTACGATGAGTTGGAATAACCCTAAGATGCTTCTTCTCAAGGACGACCCTTCGGCTCTCAAACCGGGTGAGATTCGGTTTGTTAATGTTTCTGATAAAACGGTGCTGGTGAAATTGGGAACGAAAGCTTTTGGAATTGCACCTGGGAAGACAGCGACCAAGCCAATTAAGGAGGGCAGAACGCCGATTCTCGTGGGATATCTTGATGGAAAGACCCAAAAAGAAATTTGGGAAAACCAGCTCAAAGTCCTGAGCAAGCAAAGGGTTCAGTGCTTTTTTTATAAGGCTCAAAATCCGAGAGCAACCGGAGCGGTGAGGTTTTACTTTGCACCGGAGCCGGTGCCTAGAATGCCAAAAAGTTCTTAAATATCTTTAGAAAAGCATTTTTATGATGGATCAACTTTCCCGCGCTGGAGGTTGATCTATTTTTTTTGATTGGAATTCCTTTAAAAGAACCTGCCCGCAGCCTTAATAGGATTGTCTTTACTTTGTAAGACATTATGGGGTGTTGATGGGCTGAAACTACCTTGGAGATTGGAATCTCAAGCTAGAAAATCTTCTAATTCTAGTTGATGAGGCTCTTTAATCCCGTTGAGAGGGTATCTTCCTTGGAAGGGAGACTTAGTTTTTTTTCGTTGGATTAGCTAGGAAGTCACCATTTCTGAATCATTTCGGGCGAACCTTGACGGGGAGGGACTCGCCTGCATAATGCCGCCGTTTTCCCACCAAATAGGTTGGGAGAACGACCAACCCTAATAATCCTAGGAAAGACCCATGGCAAATTACGCAATTAATGGATTCGGCCGCATTGGCCGGATGGTGCTTCGTTCAATGACTGATGACGAACTTAAGAAAGTCGTCGCTATCAACGACCTCACCGATAACAAGACCCTCGCTCACCTTCTCAAGTATGACTCTTCGCAGGGCCAGTTCGCTCGCGAAGTGAGCTATGATGAGGGCCATATTATTGTCGATGGACACAAAATTCACGCAACAGCCGAGCGGGACCCCGCTAATCTGCCATGGGGTGATTGGAATGCCGACGTCATTCTTGAATCCACTGGATTCTTTTGTAGTCGTGAGGGTGCTTCCAAGCATCTCTCGGCTGGGGCCAAGAAGGTTCTCATTTCTGCTCCTGCCTCTGATCCTGACCTCACAATGTGTCTCGGAATCAATGACAATGAATATGATGCAGCAAATCACCACATTGTTTCCAACGCATCTTGCACCACCAACTGTCTAGCGCCTCTTGCTAAAATTCTCAACGACAAGTGGGGCCTTAAGCGCGGCTTCATGAGCACCATTCACAGCTACACCGGTGACCAAAGTCTTCTTGATGCTCCTCACGGCGATCTTCGCCGTGCTCGTTCCGCTGCTGAAAACATCATTCCTTCTTCCACTGGCGCAGCCCGCGCGATTGGCCTCGTCATTCCTGAGTTGAATGGAAAACTCAATGGAGGTGCGTTTCGTGTTCCAACTCCTACCGGCTCACTCACCGATCTGGTTGCTGAAATTGGTGCTGACGTCACCGCTGAAGAAGTGAATGCTGCTTTCAAGGAAGCTGCCGAAGGTCCCCTTAAAGGTATTCTTCATTACAGTGAGATGCCACTCGTTCTTCAGGACATCGTGGGTGATCCTCACAGCTCGATCTTCGACAGTGATCTGACCACCGTTATCGATGGCAATATGGTGAAAGTCTGCTCATGGTATGATAATGAGTGGGGTTATTCTAACCGCGCTGCTGACGCCATGAAGATGCTTGGCGACTCGCTTTAGGATCCTCGAATTTTAATTACTTTCAAGAGGCCCGGCTGAACAATCAGTCGGGCTTTCTTTATACGGTTACTTCAGGGAGAGCGGTCGCGAGAGTAAAAAGGCAGCATTAGGGAGGGGTTAAATTCCCGTGGAAGCGTTGGTGGAATCAATCTTGAGGCTTTTTTTATTGGACAGAACCGTGCTTCAACGATAATTCACCGCCCAGCGGCAGCGTAGCTCAGGGGTAGAGCAGAGGACTCATAAGCCTTTTGTCGGTGGTTCAAATCCACCCGTTGCTACCATTTTTTTCAAAACCCCGTGGTCGTTTAGACCACGGGGTTTTGTTTATAGAGTGAAAAGTGATCTGAGAAAGCGGAGCTCTGTCTCAAGTAATTCCGTGAGTCGGGTAATTGAGGGGGTAATCAAGCTCAAATTCGAACAAGAATGAAAAAATACCCCCTTCAGGGGAAGATTCGGATCGATCTCCGATAACTAAAAGAATCTATTGCCGCCTTCCTCCCATTGCCGTCGATTGCGTTTGGTGAGACGGCCTTGATCACCTTCTTTACGGCTTTGGCGGTTTTCCTTGTTAGCCAATCGACGGTGTTCCGCTTCGGCAAGAATCTTTGCTGGAGTGTGATCATGGTAAGCCTCGCGCGCTAGTGGGGCACCGACTCTTTTTTTGATGAGCTGAATCACTTCGATGTTACGTTTATAGGCATTGTCTGAAGAAGGAACCTCAAGAGTATCACCTATTTTAAGAGCGGCGCTGGGTTTGAGCGTTTTGCCGCTTCGCTTTACCTTGCCAGTTGAGCAGTCGTGGGAAGCTTGGTTCCGGGTTTTGTAGAGTCGGACCGACCAGAGCCATTTATCAACGCGCATTTTCCTGAGGAGATGGAGGAATGAGGAGCACGATTTCACCCCTCACCTTTCGTTCTGAAAAATAAGCTGCAATTTCACTACTGGTGCCATGATGCAGGGTTTCAAAGGCCTTGGTGAGTTCTCTTGCGACACAGATAGGCTGGTCTGGAGCTAACTTGTTCAGGAGCTCAAGCGTAGAAGGTAGCCGATGTGGGGATTCAAAAAACAGGGTAGTTTCGCTGCTTTCGAGGGCTCTCTGAAGTTGTTTGCCACGTTTGCCTTTTTTTACGTGGAGGAATCCGTGGAAGGAAAATGGATGAGGAGGAAATCCCGATCCTACAAGTGCAGTTGTGATTGCAGATGGGCCCGGTAAAACCGTGAATTCGATTTCTTCATCACGGCAGGCTTTGAGGAATCGGTGGCCAGGATCAGAGAGACAAGGTGTGCCAGCATCAGAGATGATGGCAATCGTCTCTCCTTTGCGGGCTCGTTCTATTAACTCAGGAATTCGTTGCTGCTCGTTGTGGTCATGCAGAGAAATGAGAGGGCGGGAAATTTCTAGATGGTTAAGGAGGCGCAAAGAATGTCGGGTGTCCTCACAGGCGATGAGATCAGCTTCCCGGAGTGTTTTAATCGCGCGGAGGGTAATATCCCCTAGATTCCCGATAGGAGTCGGGACAAAGGTGACAACGGGCACTCTGGGATGGTCTTTAGATGCCATCAGCGAGGCGAGCGATAATGGATTGAGTAGCACGCTGCAAAGCGTCAGGAAGGGCATTCATGCGAGCGGTTTGGAGATTGTCATCCACAAAGAGGCGAGAATCCCCCCGTTCCCGGCCTGCGTCGAGGACGATTCCAGGGCGGTTGTTGTCGGCTAATTTGTAGGAAACCGTCACACGGAGCTGAAGTTCTTCTGATCTAAGAACATCGACCGTTGAAGAACGAACCTGCTGGTAATCAATTGCTTCGAGTGTGATTAAAAGTGTTGCATCAGCGGCACTGCTTCTTGTGAGCCGGTAAGTTCCATCGCTTACCAGCGCATCGACCATAGAATTGGTGGCAAGAGCTTCGACGCGGGGAAAAATGACACGACTCTTAGCAAGCGGAATGGAAATTGATTCGGTTCCTCGCAGGTGTTCGGGCTTATTACCACCAAATTGGTATCCGGCGCATGAAGTCAGGAAGCCAAGGCTGAGAGCCAGAAGGACGACGCGTAGCATGAATTACTGGGTGGAGAGCTTGTTGATCCAACCTTGTGCGCTTGTGCGCAGCGGTCCGGGATTTGAGCGCATGACAGTGTCACGGTAGTAGACAAGAGCGGATGAAAGCTGCCCTTTTTTTCGGTAGAACTCTGCGATTTCGAAAGACCGCTGGATATTGTCGGTGGCAAGGCTTGCAATTTGGGCCTTTGCCATTTTGGCCTGTTTGGAGGTTGGATAGCGAATGACTACGTCCTCGAAGGCTCGCTTGGCCCGATCTAGGTTAGCGCTGTCTTGATCGCCATCTTTGGATTGGGCGAACAAGATTTCGCCAATTTGATATTGTGCGTCAGGGGCAAATTTCGAGTCAGGGAAATCGCGTGTTAATTCGCGAAAAGCAGTGATAGCCAGAACCACGTGAGAGGCTTGATCTCCACGAGATTGGTAAACTCTACCGATCGCGTATTGGGCTTTCGCGGCCGACGGGGCGCGTGGAGCGTTTTGACGGACTTTCGCGAGCATGGCGACACACTCTTTTAGACTGAAACGGATCTTAAAGCCTATGAAGGAGTCTTTGATTTGCCCTTCAGTAGCTTGGGTGGCGATCATTTCCTGCCGCTTCATGGCTTCAGCGTAGTGAGGGGAGGCTGGATATTTTGTGAGGATGGCATCATAAGCTTCAAAGGCCTCAAGCAGGTCGCCCTCTTCTTCTAAAAGCTTGCCCCAACGAAAGGCGGACTCCGAAGCAGCTGGGCAGAGTGGATGGCGGAGGACGATTTTCTCGTATATTTTGATAGCCCGGCCAAGTTTACCTGCCTTTTCGGCAGCAATGGCTGAATTATAAAGAGCCTGAGCGATTTTCTCGGAGGCCCTGCTCTCGCTCGCAAGCCTTGCTGATTCGACGTCTCCCCCACAAGATGGTAAGAGTAGGCTGGCTGCGAAGACGATGATCGCATGCTTTAAAAGCTTCATGGGTGGTAAAATAGTGTCTTGGATGAAAAAAGGAAAGAGAGCATTTGTTGGGGTCATGAGGGCTTGGCCGCTTTGCTCCTGTTGTGGTAGTATTTAGCCATGCGATCGACCCAGTTTTTGGAATGGAATCTACGCATCGCACTTGCGGTCTTTTTTTTGTGGAGTGGTTACGAAAAACTTCAGGACCTCTCGGCATTTACTAAATCAGTGGGAAATTTTCAATTTGAGTGGAAGGTGACTTGGTCAGGTGAGACTCGTAATTTCTTTGATGCTCCGACGGATGCATTCATTGCCTACCTTGTTCCTTGGTTTGAAGTCTTGGCAGCAGTGGCGCTTTTGATTCCATATTCCAAAGTTGGAGGAGCGGTCATGCTGATAGGGATGTTGATTTCATTCAACTTGGCCCTCGCATATGCATGGAATCTTGGCATTGAGGATTTGAGGTGTGGGTGCCACGGAGTTTCCGATGCTCCAACCAATTACCCTCTAAAAATTGCCTCGAATTTTGGACTGATTTATATCTCTTCTTTGATCCTTTGGCTGGTCTGGTATCATCGACGGCTTGCCAGCGAGACCGGGCTGCCTAATGTTGAGGCATGACCTACTCCGAACGCCTGAAGTCCCGCCTCGAAACGACTGGATCCGCTCTTTGCGTGGGGCTTGATCCGAGGCCCGACATGACGGATGGAGGAGTTGATGCAATTCCGGAATTTCTTCGCCGTGTGATTGGGGAGACGGCGGAGTTTGCGGCAGCCTTCAAGCCGAACATCGCATACTTCGAAGCGATGGGGTTGCGGGGTTTGGAGATTTTGGATCAATTATTGGGTGAAATGCCCAAAGAAGTACCCGTCATTCTAGATGCTAAGCGGAGTGATATTGGAGAGACTCAAAAATACTATGCACGAAGTTACTTTGAGAATTGGAAAGTTGATGCGGTGACGCTCAATCCATTTTTAGGGTATGATACTCTTGAGCCATTTTTGGACTGGGAAGGGAAAGGGGTTTATCTCCTTGCGGTGACTTCAAACTCAGGGAGTGTTGATTTTCAGCGTCGAGACTGTGAAGGGAAGAAACTCTTCGAGCGAGTGGGCGAGCTTTGCGAACGGGCAAAATCTGAGGGTCGCAAGACAACTGCCGGGCTTGTAGTTGGTTTGACCAATGCCGATGGCGACGTGCTCGAAAATCTTCCGGATGTGCCGCTTTTGGTTCCCGGATTGGGAGCTCAGGGAGGGTCGCTTGATTCTTTGGCTGGAAGTAGTCGGAATGCGGCGAGTGTCATTAATGTTTCGCGCGGGATTACTTATGCCGAAGGAAATAATGACTACGCGGGATTAGCGAGACACTGGGCTGACGAAATCACAAAAATCCTTTCGTGAAAGACGGGTGATCTCGCCCATAAAGGTCTCTCTCAGCGAGTGATTTCGGTTGCGAGTCGGGCAGAGGATGGTTATTCCCCTCCCGTCATGGCTCGCATCAACGAAAATTTCCAGAAGCTTAAAGCGGGTTATCTCTTTCCTGAGATCGCCCGTCGTGTCAACGCCTACACTGAATCTGAGCCTGAGAAGGCCAAGAAGCTCATTCGCTGTGGCATTGGTGATGTTACCGAGCCGGTTCCCGTTGCAGCTCGAGAAGCTATGAAGAAGGCGGTCGATGAACTCGGAGATCGCGGTAGTTTCCGCGGTTATGGACCGGAGCAAGGCTACCCTTTTCTTCGTGAATCAATTGCGCGAAATGCTTATGCCGAACTGGGTATCGACCCTGGCGATATTTACGTGTCTGACGGCTCAAAATGTGATTCCGGAAACATTCTCGATATCTTTGGCCAGGGAAATAAAATCGCAGTGACAGATCCCGTTTATCCTGTCTATGTCGATACTAATGTGATGGCTGGAAATACTGGCGAAGCAAACGAGGCTGGGGAATATGAAGGTCTAGTCTATCTGAAGTGCACTGCCGAAAATGGCTTTGTTCCGGCGATCCCCGAGGAAAAAGTTGACCTCATCTACCTTTGCTATCCAAACAATCCAACTGGAACGACTGCCACTCGTGAGCAGCTCGAAGCTTGGGTAGCCTACGCGCTCGCAAATGATGCTGTCATTCTTTATGATGCTGCTTACGAGGCTTTTGTACAGGATCCCTCTATTCCGCGCTCAATTTTTGAAATCGAGGGGGCTCACCAGTGTGCGATTGAGTTTCGTTCATTCTCTAAGAACGGTGGATTTACCGGCGTGCGTTGCGCTTACACTGTCATTCCTGAAGCTGTCACTGGTTCAACTGCTAACGGTGAGCGGGTTCCTCTGAAACAACTTTGGGGGCGTCGTCATTCCACCAAATTTAATGGAGCGAGCTATCCTGTTCAACGCGGTGCTGAGGCAATTTATTCCGAAGCCGGAAAAGCCGAGGTCGCCGGGTTGGTCGAGCACTACATGACGAATGCAAAATTGCTCCGCGAAGCTTGTGAGGGTCTGGGGCTGAAAGTTTGGGGTGGTGAAAATGCTCCCTATGTTTGGGTGGGTTGTCCTGAAGGGATCACGAGCTGGGGGATGTTCGATAAGATGCTTGAAGGGGCTCAAGTGGTTGTAACACCTGGTGCTGGGTTCGGAGCAGCTGGAGAGGGGTTTTTCCGGATTTCCGCCTTTAACTCTCGGGAGAATGTTGAAGAGGTTTGCCGGCGTCTTGCTGATATGGTCTAGGTCTTGCGCTAGTTTTTAATTCGATTTTTCCAAGATCTGAAGGAGCGGCTTAGCATCTTTGAAGGAGTTTGGGCATGACCGTGTCAGAGCGCCAGTTCTCTTTGCTTGAGGGTGGAAGGGTCAATATCTGCTCGAAAAGTGTCAGGGACAGCTTTTTGAAAAAAGATCTCGGAGAGATCAGGGATTGCGCTTGGGATAATCAGGAGGTAATTAGCGGTGATGAGTGGTTGCGGTAGCGGCAGAAATTTCGGTCCTCGAATGAAGATGGATTCTTCCCTCCATCTCGATAAAAAGCCTGATTGGATTAAGGTCAGGTTGCCAAATAATCCCGTTTTTTGGGATACTAAGTCCATGATCAAGGATTTGAGCTTGGTGACGGTTTGCGAAGAAGCTCAGTGCCCGAATCGCTGGGAATGTTGGGGGCAGGGAACAGCCACATTTATGATAGCGGGTGAAAAGTGCACGCGCGCCTGCGGATTTTGCGCGGTCAAAACTGCGAAGCCGGATGATCTTGAAGCAGACGAACCCCAGCGAGTTGCCGAGGCGACTAAGCGCATGAATTTGAATCACGTGGTTATTACCGCGGTCGCTCGTGATGATCTCAAGGACGGAGGTGCCGAGCACTTTAAGAAAACTATCGAGGCAGTGCGTGAGACCAATCCTGGTATCATTATTGAGGTGCTCGTGCCGGACTTTAACGACAAGGATTGGGCTCTCGATCTGGTGATGAAAGCTCGTCCGCATATTTTTAATCACAACCTTGAGACGGTTGAGCGCTTGACTCCTTTGGTTCGGAGTAGGGCCAAATATGAACGTTCTCTTGCCGTTCTTAAAAAGGCCAAGGAAATGGCCGAAGGAAAGGTCGCGACCAAGAGTGGCATTATGCTTGGTTTAGGCGAGAAGCCCGAGGAAATTGCGCAGGCCCTCGATGATCTTCGCTCTGCTGACGTGACTGTTTTGACCTTGGGACAGTATCTTCGCCCGACTCCGATGCACCTTCCAGTCGTGGAATATGTCACTCCCGAGAAGTTTGATGAGTGGAAGGAAATTGCGCTCTCAAAAGGTTTCCGTCACGTCGCGAGTGGACCGCTTGTGCGGAGTTCCTACCACGCTGCCGATTTTCATCCTGAAGACGATGTTCTCGAGGCTATCGAGCTTGATTTGGCCGCCGCTAAACAGGCACAACTCGCCTAGTTGCCGTGCGGTGTATTTGCCAATAAATGCCAAAGTCAGTTGCTGGAAAGTGAAATCTCACCTCCTACAACTCACTCCTCGTTTGTTCGTAGGGCGAGGTATTCTTCTACCGCTCTTGTAGGGTCATCGTGGCGCATCAAGGTTTCGCCGATCAGAATGGCGTTTGCTCCTGAATCAAGGGCTTTCTGAGCATCGGCAGTATCTTTGAGCCCGGATTCGGAGACCAAAATAACATCGTCGGGCACTTCTTCGGCTAATTTTTCCGTAGTCGTAAGGTCGGTGGTGAAGGTCTGGAGGTTCCGGTTGTTGATGCCAATAAGGTTTGCCCCGAGATCAAGAGCTCGCTCCATCTCTGGAAGATCATGAACCTCGACTAGGACATCGAGTTGCACGTCCCGCGCGGCATCATACAGTTTGCGAAGATCATCGTCGTTTAGCGCGGCCACAATGAGAAGGACGGCATCAGCCCCAGAGACACTGGCTTCGTAAATCTGGCATTGGTGGACCGTGAAGTCTTTTCGCAAGAGCGGGATTGGAGAGATCTTTGAGATTTCTATAAGAAAAGAAAGGTGCCCTTGAAAGTATTTCTGGTCGGTCAGGATTGACATGCAGGTGGCGCCACCATCGATGTAGCGCTTGGCCTGACGAACAGGATCGAAGTTTGGATCAATAATCCCGGCCGAAGGTGAGGCTTTCTTAACCTCGGCTATCACTCCGAGTTTGTCCGGCCCCTGATCGAGAGCAGTTCGGAATCCTCCAAAGTCATTGCGCATAAGAGCGGATGCCCGCAATTTTTTGGTGAGGGGAATGAGGGATTCGATCTCCTTCTTCTTGTAGGCGATGATTTCGTCTAGCTTGTTCATGAGTGCTGCTTACCCAATACGCGAAGCTTTAGAAAATGGAAGCGCTCAATTCCACTCTTGTTCTGGAGTCTTAAAGAGGAAATGCTCTCCGTGCTGTGAGATTTCTGTTTTTCGTTCTTTGTCTTCTTCCTTTTTGCTCGTCTGGGCAAGAGGGCAGATCGAGATCGAGCTCGATCGATGGGCGTCTCACTATTCTGGGGGGGGGCTCCAGTTTACGTGTGGCAATGATTCAAGATGCCGATGATTTGATCTCGGATCTCGATCGGTTAGTGGGTGAGGTCCCAGGAAAACCTTATCCAATCTATTTGGAGATTTTCCCTTTTGAGAAAGGAAAGTCGTCCCAAATTTCGCTGGAGTTTTTAAAACCGGAGGGAGGAGCTCCCTATCGCTTGCAGATTTATCTTCGCTTAGGGCGGGGAAGTTCTTTTGAGCAAAAACAATTTGAGCGGGTCATCTTGCAAATGCTTGTCATGGAGCGAAGCCTGCGTTCGCTTCCTGAGGGGGAATCCGTAGAAAGGGTAGAAGTCAGACCGTGGCTTCTTGATGGCTTAGCCGAGGCCATTCAATGGAAAAATGGTAAGGGAGATCGTCGCATGTATTCTTCTCTGATGGAGAGTGGTGGCTGGATTGAAGTAGAGGATTTGGTAGACCGCGCGGCAATCGCCGGACTTGATGTTCTGAGTCGAGAGCTTTTTCGGGCTTCGTCCGGGGCTCTTGTCATGGCGCTTCTCGCCCAGAACCAGGGGGCAAAAAGCCTAGCCGAGTTTTTGGGTAAAGTTGCCGTTTTCGAGGGAGAACAAATGATTCTTTTGAGGACGCATTTTCCGCAGGCCAACCTCGGGCCTAAAGGTCTGGAGCGATGGTGGATGTTGCAAGTGGCGGCCCTCTCTGAAAAAAAGTTAAGTGAGGCTATGACGATTCCGGAAACCGATGAACGTCTAAGCGGAATTCTAGAACTGCATCTCAAAAACGAAAACGAAGAGGCCTTCCGTGTGAGCTTGGGATCGTGGCGTCAGGTGGCAGGACTTCAGTCTCAAGAAGAACGTATTGAATCAATAAGGCCAGCCAATGATCTCCTTGCACACCTTAGTTTTCGTTGTTTCCCAACGTTTCGACCAGTTATTGCGGGTTACCTTAAAATCCTTTCGGATGTCGCAGACGGAAAAACAGAGGAGGTTGAAGAAATGATTAGAAATCTCGAGGAATTTCGAACTGCTGAAGTAGAACGTCATCAGAAGCTGGTTGATCTTATGGACTGGTATCACTTGTCTAGCGTCCGGAAGGAGAGCGGTGAGTTTGAGGACTATCTCAAGATGCAGAAAAACCTCCGAAAGGGAAACGAGTTCGAAAAAGACCCGCTTCATCAATATCTCGACAAGGTGCAGAAGGTTTTTGAAAAGCCAAAGTAGGATTTCGGTAGGGCGTGAATTGATTCGGAGGTTCGGCTAGGAATAAATTCACAGAGATTGCACCGTGCCTTCATAAAACCCTCATAAGTAGATGCTTCCATCTTGTCATGAAAGAAATTACGCCAGCGCAAATCAAGGGAGAGGGGGGTCCCCCTCCACTCCCCAAGTCGCCGCGCCACAAAATTATTCTCAAGATATGCGTTCTTGTTCTCGCACTGCCGATAGTTTTCGCTCTGATCCTATTCCGAATTTACGGAGTCGACACAAAACACGAAAGCAGAGGTAGCATCTGGTGGCCAGAGAGAGGTCGAAATCTGATCCCATCCACTGCTTCTGAGATCACGCTGCGGCGGGATTTTCTCGATCACTACGCCGTCTATACCGTCACGGAAAAAGAACTCAATGCCTTCCTCGACCAACGCTTTGCTCGTCCTGGGAAAGCTTTAAATTCTTTCAGTGAGAGATTGCCGGCACACTCTGACACTATTGGGAAAGTAATCGGCCCTTTTGGCTGGGAGGTGACAGAGAATACCGTCTCATATACCTACACGGCGAGCAATGGAGGCTCTCATAATTACTATCACGATACGAAATCCGGACTGACTTATCAGAGCTCTGCATACTGGTAGAATTTCAACCTATAAATTAATTTTCCAAAATGGATCGAGACCGCCAGAGGAAAGTGGTGAAATGGAGTTTAGATTAGGACCCTTAATGGAGCGTAAGAAAACTGGAAAGCCTTCGAGATACAGAAGCCTAATTTTTTTAATGATGAAAAAAACTGATGAAGCTTACGAAAGCGATGCCTTCAATAAGGTGGAGCGGTGGAAACTGTTTGTTGAAAGGACAACGTTGGCTTTTTCAGGAGCTTGTTCGGGAGTGATTTTCTACTTGGCCCTTTTCCCGAGCTTCTATTACCTCACTTGGATTTTCTTCGGCATCATGCTCTGGGCGATAGTCGGCGCTGCTTGTCTTTTACAAGGAATAGCCATGAAGGCTATTGCACGGTGGAAACGGGTCACTCTAGCTTCTTTGCCAGCGAATGGCTTTGGTTTTATCATCGGAATGCTTGTCGTAGTAAGTCTAATGGTTGCGTTCAAGCTGCCACTGCACGCATCCTTCTTGCTGGCGAGGCCTGGACTGGAGGAGGCCCTTGAGCAACACAATGACGACTTAAGCCAAGTCGCATATTCATCCCACAATTACGGCATTTACAGATTCAGCAAGGCAGACCGTCGCTGCCACCACAAGGACCGAGTCTTTTTTCAATTTCTTCACGACGGGGAAGCTGCCATAATCTACAGCGAAAGCGGTATCGAAGAATTGTGTTACAATTCAGGAAGCAAGGGACATTTATTTGGTAATTGGTATTGGATGAAGGAAGATTAATTTGGATTCTCACGCCTGGTAACCGGTCATCTTATGGTAAGAAGAAATAGAGACGGATAAGGAAACCCTTAGTTTTTAGAGTCAGTAATAAGAGCAAACTAGGAGAAAATTTTAATGAGAAATCTGAAAGTATTATCGATTGTTTTTTTATTTTGGTGCGTGGTGGGAGTCAACCTAGCTTGTCCAGTCCATGACGAGTCGGTTACGGTTCGTGTTGCTTCCTACAATGTTGAGTTCAGTAGAAGTGCCACTCCTGAACAGATTGGTGACATGTTTAAACCCTATCAACTGGATATCATCGGGTTTAATGAAGCTCCAGATGGAGATTGGACTGCCCGGGTCGGCAAGGTGCTAGGGATGAAATATAGTTTTGTCGGTAAAATATCCTCGGCCAATCACAAGGATAAGTACAAGACGATTCTTAGTCGGACGCCTCTAGAAAATACTGAGGAACACAAACTCACGGGCCACGGCTGGAATCCTGCATCAGTTGTTAGAGCGACAACTCAGATTCAGGGTGTTTCCTTCGCTTTTTTATCACTACATATCTGTAAATCTGGAGCAAGTGATGGCCACGCCTATAGCCTTGCCACCAAGGTTCTCCCGAAAGAGACAATGGCGCGGGTGATAGTGGTTGGAGATTACAACAACAAGATTGGTGATGCTGCCATGAAAACTGTCGAGGGTGCAGGATTCAGACCCATATGGAGTGATCTGAAGATCGATGTATCCAAGGAGTTCACATACAACGCCCAAAACCCAGAAAAGAATCACGGAGTGATTGATCACATATTGTATCACACCTTGGCTGGTGCCAAGGCAACGGATGGGGGTCTTATTGAACTAGAGACGCCCTTGTCTGATCACAAGCCGATCTGGGCGCAAATCGTCTTTCCTCGAGATCTCGAAGGAGTGCAGGAACCCCAGTAGTGCTGATTTTGTAAGCGTTCCGATAATTCGGCACCCCCCTGGAACCCACTTTCGCTTTCAGCTCTGGGGATGTTAACATTACTTCAAGATTTTCAGTTAACGCACACTTTTGCTATTTCGATATGATATTAAGGAAAAATAGATTTCCCGTGACCTTTCTTGGCATATTCTTTGCCGTGAGCAATCTCAGTTCTTGGGCTGCTAAAGCACCCCTTAGTCCTGAGAAACTCCAAAAAGAGGCCAGTCATATCGTTTCTGGAAAGATCTTGGAGGTGACTGCAAAAGTCCAGAAATCGACCGTCGAAAAGGGGATAGGCCTTCACAGGGATCGAGTCTTTACGATCAAAATTCGAGTGAGATCAATTTCAAAAGGAGCTGGTGTTAAAGCGGGCGATCAAATCGATGTAATTGCTTGGCAGCCGTCCACTCGCATTCCTCCGCGCCCTGGATTGCAAGGACACGAATTAATTCCGAAAAAAGCAGACGTTGTGACATTCCATCTACGGAGAAAAAAAGGAGGGGGATTCGAGCCTCTTTTGCCAAATGGGATTGCAGTGAGGAAGGGTGGGGACTGAGTGAGCTACATGAAATGAAAATCCTCATCCATCCTCTAATTCTATGAGTCAGTTTTACGATGTTTGGATGTGATCTTAAATTCGGAGAAGACGTTGAGCTCTCGGGTGCTGCGTTTGATGACAACTTGCGCCTCCGTAAGTTCAATTCTACATGATTACAGATTCCATTGATTGTTCTGGTAGATTCGCTCTCGTGTAAGTGTAGTTGAGGTGAACAAGGAAGACTTATGCAACGCAACAGACTAGCATGCCTCGCGCTTATCGTGCTCGTGATGGGGGCCGGGCTCGCATCGCGGACATATCCTGTCAGTCATGTGTCCGAGTTTATTGCTGCTTATGCGGGTGACACCTTATGGGCATTGATGGTTTTTCTGGTTGTGGGATTGGGTTTCCCGAGATTGCGAACTTCCATTGTGGCTGCCGTGGCTATCGCTGTCGCCTTCACAGTCGAGACTAGCCAGTTGTATCAGAGTGATTGGGTTAACCAGGTCAGGGCAACCCGACCTGGGGCACTGCTTCTAGGGGTAGGATTCTTATGGTCTGATTTCGTTTGCTACACTGTTGGTATTTTGATCGGGTATACGGGAGAGTCTCTTTGCCTCAATCTTCACGTTAACAAAAGCGTCAACAAGTCGGAGTAGACTTATAGTCAAACCTCACTAGGTTGAATCGCCATTCCAAAAAATCTCATAATGAAAATTTACATTGGATTGCTGCTTATTCTTCTAGTCCCCATTCTAGAGGCGGGAATCACCGAGAAGGAGATTCAAAGCCCTGTAGAAGGAGTTCTAGTTAAGCACGTCTATCGAAATAGGGTGAAGATCTTGGAGGTGGTATCACCAATCAAGAATGCACCAGCCGTTTACGTCAATACGACTTATACGGTGATAGCAGATAATTTGCCTCTTTATAAATACCAGACTTCAAACTCAGGGGCTAGCTTTCAGCGTTTGAATTTTGGGAATATGAAACACGCCGTAAAACTCCACTCTTCTAGCAATGGCGTAATCGATAAGATCTTCGTCTACTCGTCAGATTTCAGGCTAACCTTCGAAGCATTCCATCTGAAAGAGGGGCGCTTGATTCCATTTTCGGAAAAGGAATTGTCTAAATACCGGATTCTTAGGAACGAGTAATTAGAAGGTTTGGTTTTCGACGCAATATTCGCAGTATGGCGGTCACTAAAAAATCAAGGGCGAAGCAAGAATTCCAAGATGTAATCGGCTCGCAGAGTTAAGGGCAGGACAGAGATCGATTCAACTCTACCACCCAAGATAATCTCTCAGGATTTCAAGGGCGGCGGCTTGATCGATGATGTCCTTTTGATGTTTCGCTTTTTTTCCAGCTTCCCGGAGCTTTTCGGCAGCAGTGACCGTCGTGAAACGTTCATCGAAAAAGGTTAAAGGGATTTCTCCGAGGTGTTCCCGAAGTTTTCCTCCAAATTTTCTAATCTTAGCAGAGGAGGTTCCTTCAGACCCATCCATGCGAAGGGGGAGGCCGAGCACAACCGCGGCGATCTTCCGCTCGTGAATTATTTCAAGGATTCGGGGAATGGCCTCAGATTTTCGGCAGTCGATTGTTTCAACCGGGTGTGTGCCGATTCCAAACTCATCGGTCGCGGCGAGTCCAATGCGGGCGTCGCCATGATCGATTGCGAGGATAGGGTGAGTCATTTTACAGGTCTTGCGATCGTATTAATACAACACGCAACGAGGAGGATTCCTCCTAGAGCGAGAATATCCCGCCCGTATTAAGCGCCCCAAATGGCGACGAGGACTCCGAAAAATCCGGCGGAAAGAATAAATTTAAAAACGGGAGCGGTCTTTGAGTTCATTAGGAATTCTTACAGAAGATTTTCAGGGAGTTGATCGCTGAGTTTTTTTATGTCATCGGCCTGATGACGGTTTGCAATGAGAAGGGCGTCTTCGGTTTGGACAACGATGAGGTCGTCAACTCCAAGAAGGGCTATCCTCGCTTGTTTACGACCGTTGAAGACAATGTTGTTTTCGGATTCGATTTCAGTGATTTCATCATTGGTCTGATTATTGTCACCCTGAGTATCGAGATATTTGGCGACGGAGATCCAAGAACCGACATCATCCCAATCAAAGGTTGCTTCGATATTCAAAACTCGGGAAGCCTTTTCCATGAGAGCGTAGTCAATGGAGATTGGCGTGAGTGACGGGAACTTTTCGTCGATGGTTTGATGGATATCCGTTGAAGATTCGAGCTCCTCAATAAAACCGGCGAGTTCCGGAGTGTGCTGGCGGAGTTCGGCAGTGACAGTTTTGAGCGACCAAACAAACATGCCGGCATTCCAAGCGAAGTTTCCTTGGCGGAGGAATTGTTCGGCGAGTTCGGGATTTGGTTTCTCTCGGAACCGGGAGACTTCGAATGGTTCGTGGGTGGGGTTAAATCCAAGCTGGGCTGGCGAGCCTCGCTCAATGTAGCCGTAGGAAGGGCAGGGCCAGGTGGGTTTGATTCCGATGGTAACAAGAGCATCTGTTTGCGATGCGATCGAAAAACTGTCTTCGAGGACGGATTGAAATGATTCAGTGTCGTTGATGAGTTGATCTGAGGGAAGAACTGCCATGGTTGCCTTCGGGTCACGAGCGGCGACAAGACCGATACCGAGGGCGACGGCTGGTGCGGTGTCCCGTTTGGCAGGTTCGGCAAAGATGTTTTCGGGAGGTAGCATGTGGGCAACCTTGCGCACTTCAGTTTCTTGAAGTGCGTTAGTGAGAATGAGAATGTTCTCGGTGGGTATGAGGCCTTGTAGACGCGTGATGGTTTGATCGAGAAGGGTGGTGTCGTCAAAGAGATGGAGGAGCTGCTTCGGTTTGGCATTACGGCTCAGGGGCCAGAAGCGAGTGCCGCTCCCACCGGCAAGAATTAAAGCGTAGTGTTGACTCATCTGGGTTGTATTCAACAGAGAGGGAGGCCATTTGTCAAAACGTGCTGACCTGCGTTTTTAATTTGGGATGTGGATATTTTTACGGTAAGTTCCCCTCATGAACGATATCTACGAGGAGCGGGATTGGGTGGACACAACGGCCGCTTTTGCTCCCGCAGTGCTTGGTGCGGCGGCTGGAATTCTGGTTTCTGAGGCTATGAGCTCTCGAGCTCGACGGCCAATTGGACTCTCGCTTGCATGTATTGGTCTTGCTGCTTTAACACCGATGCTCGTTGAAACGGCGATGAAAAAAGTCCGTGGGCCGGGAACAAAGCGGGGGTCATTACGAACCCTCCAAGGGATTCGTGACCACGGGTTACAGGCTTGTGAAATCAAACATGTCGAGGACGAGCTTCGAGAGGAACTTGGAGTGGGTTAATCCGGGCTCAGCGCAACACTCAATTCGTGAATCACTTTTTCGAAGCCAGTTTGAAAAGGTATCTTTGGTTGCCATCCTAATTCGTTCATAGATCGGGTAACATCGACCGCATACCTTGTATCGTGGCCGGGTCTGTCTTCGATATGGTCGATCAGACTTTCGGGCTTGTTTAGGTTTTTTAAGACTGCGCGCGCGATCTCAAGATTGGTGCGTTCGCAATTCGCTCCTAAATTATAGACGCGATTTGTCTCCCCTTTTTCGAAAGCACTAATGAGACCACGTGCGGTGTCATCGACATGAATCCAGTCACGAATTTGTTTCCCCGATCCATAGATAGGGAGGGGTTCGTCTCGAAGAGCATGGTGAACTAAGGTCGGAATAAGTTTTTCGCGGTGCTGTCGCGGCCCGTAATTGTTTGAACATCTAGCGATTACAATCTCTTGGCCAAAAGTGGTGTGAGCGACTTGCACGATGAGATCTGCACTTGCTTTGCTCGCGGAGTATGGGGAGGAGGGTTTAAGGGGAAAAGATTCATCAGCCTTTGTCGGGGTCGCGATCGGTCCATAAACCTCATCGGTCGAACACTGAAGAAGGGCTACGCCGTGATGTCTAGCAATGTCCAAAAGCGAGAACGTGCCATTAACATTAGTGGTGATAAATTTAGCAGGTTGTTTAATCGATTGGTCGACGTGGGTTTCGGCGGCCAAGTGCATTATCCCACTACATTTAAATTTCTTGAGTAGTTCTGAGACGAGTGACCCATCGCCAACATCACCTTCGATAAAGTTAAGGCGAGGGTCTTGGTCCGGACCTATTAAATTAGCTCGATTGCCAGCATAAGTGAGCGAATCGAGAATGACCAGGTGTTCGAGATGAGGTTGGTATAGGAGAGCGCGGGTTAGTGCTGAACCAATAAAGCCAGCGCCGCCAGTGAGGAGGATGGATCTCAGTGAACGCATACCCTTTAATTATCGGGTATTCTTTTGGAGAAAAGGGAAACATTGTTGATGGATTGTGAATGGCATTGACTGGAAGGTTCCACTATGCTCACTTTTACGCCCTATGAGCTTTGCAAAATTGCTGACGCTTGGTGCTCTGGCTTTGACAGCTTTGTCCTGTGGGTCCCTCCAGAAATTCAATTGGTCTTTGAGTGATAGTGGCTTTGATCCCTTGAGCAGTCCTGGGTCGTCGTTAAAGACTGCTCCGGCAACTCCGACCTACAAGCAAGGGCAATGGGTGGAGACTTCGATACCGAATGCGACCTTCTTCAAGGCTTTCCCCAAAGGGGTCGCAGTCGCTGATAAAGTTTTGCCGGTTGCGATTCCAATGAAAGTGGTTTCAAGCAGGGAGAATTATTTGAAAGTGGAGTTGGATTCGGGGGACGTGGGCTATGTTCCCGAAATTATGGTCGCTGGACGATCGTCCGCAGAGGGTGGGCAACCGGGCTCTGGAGTCCCCAGTTATGGTCCAGTTCCTTCGCCGGTTGAGCCTGGAATCGCACCTTTCGGAGTTGCGCCGCCTCCCGAAGTGCCGGGCCTCGGCGCTGAGGATGTTTCAGCGTCCCCGGTTCCTTCTACAAATTCTCCTGATTCGGCGGCGGAGGGAAATCGACCAATTAACCCTGGGGTAGCACCTCCACCAGAAGTCCCTGGGATTACCGATCCAACGACGGTGGATTAATTCTGATATTCTGATTCTTTTAGAAGACCGACCAAGGAATGTTCCGATGGTCGGTTTTTTGCTTTATGGTTCCCGTTTCGAATTGATGATCATCATCGATGGCGGAACTATTGAATTCTCTGATTACTCTTGGGCTCCTCGTGCTTCTTCAAGCCGTTCTAGGGTTCGACAACCTTCTTTACATTTCTCTGGAGTCGCAGCGTGCGCCTGAGGCTGATCAAAGCCGGGTTCGCAAGCTGGGTATCACGATCGCGGTAGGATTAAGGATTTTCCTACTATTCATTCTTATTCATCTCGTTGAATTATTACAGGACCCATTTCTAGAACTCGCCGAAGGTGGCTGGATTGAGGGCTCAATCAATTTCCATAGTCTGATCGTCTTATTCGGTGGTGCTTTTATTCTCTACACAGCGACCAAAGAGATTGCGCACATGATGTCTTTGGAGGACGAGGAAAATGCAGTCGACCGTAAGCCCTCGTCGTCAAAAAAGGTGATTGGATTGATCGTTTTTATGAACGTGATTTTCTCGTTCGATTCAATACTGAGCGCGATGGCACTTGCCAGTAAGAAGGGAGCCGATGGCAGCCATGAAGGTTATCAGCTGGGAGTCATGATTACGGCGATCTTGATCGGTGGGGCTATTATGGTTCTTCTAGCTGATCGGGTCACGGAGTTCTTGAGACGTAACAGGATGTATGAAGTTCTAGGTCTTTTCGTTTTATTTGTCGTTGGGATTATGTTGCTAACGGAAGGAGCACACCTCGCGCATCTGACGATCTTCGGTAATGAAATTCATGCGATGACCAAGACAACCTTTTACTTCGTGATTGGGGTGCTTCTTTTGACTGATATTGTGCAAGGTCGCTACCACAAAAAATTGAGCGCTGAGAAACTTCGCAAAGAGAAAAATTTCAACTCATGAACCCAACCCGCCGTCATTTTCTCTCGGGTGCAGCAGCTTGGATGTCTGCGCCATCCTGTCTTGCCGGGCAAAGGTCTATCAAAACGATTTCTCTATTTCACACTACTGACCTGCATGGCCATATTCTGCCAAGCAAGACTTACGATGGCATTGGTGATGTCGGTGGGCTAGCTCGCTGCGCGACCCAGATTCGGAAGTGGCGAAAGGAGTGCCCAGATCACTTGCTCTTTGATGTTGGAGACATCTATCAGGGCACAATTGCGGGTTATCAGACCGAAGGGAAGGTCATGATCGATAGTTTCAATAAGATGGGCTACGATGGGTGGGTTCTTGGCAATCATGAGTTTGATTGGGGGTTAGATATTGTTGAGTCTGCCATCAGAAGATCGGAAATGCCGGTGATTACTGGTAATGTCACGGTTGAGGGAAAGAAGGCTGGCGAGATTGAGGATGGATCCTTTATCAAACTTGCCCCGTGGACCGTCAAGGAGGCCGGGGGCTTCCGGATCGGATTGGTGGGGCTGACTACTCCAGGAATTCCTTACTGGTCGCGCCCCGAGCTTCTAAAGGGATTTGGCGTGTTTGACCCCATCGAATCACTTAAGGAGAGCGTCAAGAAACTTGGTGCGGAAAAGGTGGATGCGATTGTGGTGCTGGGTCATATGGGATGGAAGCGGGAAGATGATTTTGCAAATCCGATCCAAGAGATGCTGAAACAGGTATCTGGTATTGATGTTTATATCGGTGGTCATTCTCACCAAGATCGGCCGGCTTGGTATTGGTCAAACGTGCTTTGCACACAGGCGAACTACTATGGAATTAACTGTGGTCGGGTGGATCTTAGTTTTGATCTGGAATCGCGAAAGCTTGTGAAACGAAATGCATGGACTGTCCTTATGGATGATCGCTTCACCCTCGATCCGGTGATTGTCGAATCTACCAAAACGATCGTGGAAAATGCTGAAGAGCGTCGCCAGACTGTGATTGGCGAGGTCAGTGAGAAGATTTCAGCTCGAGGTAAAAGTAGTCCGTTTTGGCAGTTGATTTGCACCGCTTTTATGAAGACGGCGGAAAAACAAAAGATCTTTGCCGAGGGGGTTTTCCATGGAACGTTTGGGAATCCAGATGTCGATCCCGGAGTTAAAACAATAGAAGACGCATGGAAGTGGATTCCTTACGAGAACTGGTTGGTCCATGCGCGAATTACGGGCGCCCAGATTCGTGTCATCATGGCTGAATCGAAGGAGGATCGTTATTCGGATCGCAACTTGTTTGGTTTGGATCCTGCGGATTTACAGCCTGATAAGAGGTATGGTATTTTATTCAATAGCTATGACAGTCAGTCAGGGGGCCGACGGTTGATGTTCCTGCGGACGATCTTGGCGGAGCCTGCCAGTGAGACTAGATTGATCCCGGTGAATACTAGAGAATCGGTAATCGATTATTTCGCGGATAATTACGAAGTGAAGTAGGTTACTTTCCGCCTACAAGAGTGCGGGAGATTTCAAAGCTCTCTTCGAGAATGACTAAGTCTGCGCGAAAGCCGGATTCGATTTTCCCGGTGTTTGGGAGCCCAAGAGAGGTTGCTTGGTTCCAAGAAGTGGTGGCAACAATTGCGGACAAGGGTTCACCCGTGATTTCATGAATACGCTTGAGCCCTTGGTTATACCGTAGGGTTGATCCTGCGAGTGCCCCATTGCTTTTGAGCCGGGCGATTCCGTCTTTGATTTCAACCTCAAGACCTCCAAGAGATGTGTCGCCATCGGACTGCCAAGAGGCGGAGACAGAGTCGGTGATCAGCATGATATTCTCGCGAGGCACCCGGGAGAAGATGAGTTCAAGCATTTTTGGGGCGAGGTGAATGCCGTCCGCAATCAGTTCAAGGCGCAGGGAATCTTCAAGAAAACCGGCTCCGACAACTCCGATTTCACGATGATGTAAACCGGTCATGGCGTTACCAAAATGGGTGAGGTGCTTTAGCCCGTATCCGGTCGCAGCCATTACGGTAGCGTAGTCGGCTTGAGTATGAGCTGCCGAGGTCGTGATACCCATCCCTGATGCTTCGCGGATAATATTGAAAGCCCCCGGGATTTCAGGAGCCAGAGAGAGGATGAGGGCAGGAAAGATTTGATGAAGTTCTTGGAGCTCGTTGAGATCGGGGGGGCGAACAAATTGGGGGTTTTGCGCTCCTGCTTGCTCGCGGTTGATGAAAGGGCCCTCAAGGTGAATGCCTGGAATATTTAAAGGAGCCGAGGCCGCCCAATCCCTGATGGTATGAACAATTTCGACGAGTTTTTCCTGCGGCTGCGTGAGAGTGGTAGGGAGCCAAGTGGTGACTCCTTCCTTGAGCTTGGTTTGCGCGATGTGCTCCAAGCTCTCGCCGGAAGCGTCACACACATCTGCGCCATCTGCGCCATGGCTGTGGATATCGATAAATCCGGGGAGCAACATTTTCCCGTCCAGATCAAGATCCCCTGACGTATGATTGGCGACTTCTTTGATTTGACCGTTTTCGATTAAAACGCTGGCACCTTCTCGGTCAAGGCCGGGTGAAATGATATGGGCGTTTGTGAGAAGCATTAGTCTAGAAGGAGGTGCCAGGATTTCCGCAGATAGTTGAGGCCGGAGAGGAGAGTCAAGGCGAGGGCTCCGTATAGAAAGCCAAGAAAGAGCCAGTCGTTCGGGGAGGTTAGGTTTTGCAGGAAGAGGAGAAATCCTTCGTGAGGGGAGGATGAATCAAGAATGAGCCAAAGAAGGCACGTGATTCCCAAGGCAAGTTGCAAAGTGGTTTTCCATTTACCGAGATTGTCTGCTGCAATGATTTTCCCCTTATCCGCGGCAATTTGACGTAGTCCGGTTACGAGGAATTCCCGGCCAATGATCACGCAAGTGATCCAGGTCGGGCAGAGGCCTTTGCTCGTGAAAAAAACAAAGGCGGAAGCCACGAGAATTTTATCTGCAAGGGGGTCAAGCAGTTTACCGAGTGATGTGACGAGATCCATCTTCCGAGCGAGGTATCCGTCGAGCCAATCTGAGATTGTTGCCATGACAAAGGTGATTAGGGCAACCATAAGTGCTGGTGTGCCTCCCCAGCTGGCGCTTACGACAAAAATGGCCGTTAAAACAAGGCGAGCGAAGGTGATTGAATTTGGGAGATTCACGTGGTGGCGGGAGTGTGACGTAGCGATAGCAAGGAGACAACCTTTTGCGAACTTGAGTGGGCGATTTGACAAGAATGTGGGTTCTAGGCTATTTATCGAGAGGTGAAAAATGCGTTTAAAAAGGTTTTTAAATCGAAGGGCTTGACCTTGTTGCTTCCGATCGTGGTTATCGGTTGTGCGGCTCCTGCCGCCTATAATGCGGATACGGGTAAAGTTTCCATTCGCCCGGCTTCTTCAAGCTTGATTCAGCAGGGAGCTGCGGTTTTTGAAAACTATAAAAGAACCAAGGCTATTTCACGAGATCCGAGCGCGCGCGCGAAGGTGAATCGGGTCGCAAATCGTCTCAAGCCTGTGATTAATCTACCTGGTGTGCGTTGGGAATTTGAGGTGTTTAAAGATTCATCTGCCAATGCCTTCGCCCTCCCGGGGGGGAAAGTGGGCGTCAATACGGGTCTTTTAAAGATCGCTCAGACCGATGGCCAGCTTGCTGCAGTGGTCGCTCATGAGATGGCTCACGTGACTTCAAACCATGCTCAATCGAGGCTTCAGCGGAATCAGACCATCGCGCTGGGTGGGACACTTCTCGGGGCAGTTCTAAGCGGTGATGAAAATAGCCAGAAACTTGGCCAGTGGGCTCATAAAGGAGGGGAAATTGCCTTTGGACTGACTTTTTCGCGATCGCAAGAGCTGGAGGCTGACCGGATTGGAACCCTTTTTATGGCGCGCGCCGGTTACGACCCGGTTGAGGCCATTACTTTTTGGCAAAGAATGGGAGCGAGCCAGGAAAGCCGCACTCCGGAGCTTTTGAGCACCCACCCGGTGAGTAAAACCCGCATTCAGAAGTTGCGTGAATTTCTGCCGACCGCGCAGTCCCAGCGTCGCTAGAAAAGTTCATGAGATTTTTAAGATGTTTCTTCTTGATAGCTCTTGTTGGCCAGTTGGGACAGGGGAAAGGTTGGGCAGACCTCATTGTCTGTGGAATGGAGAAGGTCTTCACTATTCCGGCTGACGGGGGAAGGAATCATGTGTGGGAATGGACTGCCGAACTTTCAGCTGAAATTCCGGAATCGATGCGTTCGGCCTTTGCGACGACTGATGATTGTAAATCTTATCTAGGATGTTTGTTGATCACCTCATCTAGCGGTGGAGTCGCCCTAGTTGAGAAAGAGACCAAGAAGTGTCTCTTTTTTACAAAGGTCCGGAATGCGCACAGTGCCTGTCTTTTACCGGGGAATTTGGTCGCGGTGGCTTCCAGTTTCGGAGGAGATCAGTTGGTAATTTTTGATTTGGGGAAATCAGGCACACAGGTGGCCCCAAAAATGAGGCTCCCGCTTTATGGTGCTCATGGGGTTGAGTGGGATTGGCGGAGAGAATGCCTCTGGGCTCTCGGAACCGATGTTTTGCTGAAAATTGAAATGAATGACAGTGAGGCGTTAGTGGTTGAAGAATTCAAACTCCCTACTCCTGGTGGGCACGATCTTACATGGTGGAGTGCGAGCGAGTTGGTTTTGTCGGTCGATCACCACTGCTATTTGTTCTCGGTAAGCGAAAAAAAATTCAATCCGTTCCTCCCACTAGCCGATGAAGCGAAAGTGAAGTCTATTCATCGGAGCAGGAAAACCGGGAAGATGGTTTGGCACAGAGGAGCTAAGGAAACTTGGTGGAGCGATACCATACGCTTTGCTCAACCTGAGGAAACCCGCGTCCTTGAAGGTGGGAAGATTTACAAAGTTCGTTGGGACGAGCCCCGGATGAGACCCATTCACAGTTCGGATATCGCCGACCCATCTGTGAAGCCTCAATTGGGGATTGTGAAAAATGGGGGCTACGTGGAACGAAGCCGCATCATTGTGGATTTGGACGGAGATGGGATGGACGACATCTTGCTCTCAGGCGGGCCTGAGGAGTTTGGAACAATGGGAGGGCCATGGTCCGTTTTACTGCGAAGGGAAGAGGGATTTGCGAGAGTCGGTGAAGTTTGGGCTCATCCAGCGGCAATCTCATTTGAAGAAGATCAGAGTAGGATTTCTAAAGATTTTAAAACCCGTCGATACACCAGGATCTGGGCCTATCTTAAATCAAGCGGCCGAGTTGGATCCTTTGGCTATTATCGAGTGGGAGATTCTGTCGTCGATGAATTGCAAGGGGTCGAGATTTACCCCGGAGATGGTGGGACCAGTCTTGGGAATGCTCTTTATGGAGCGGCGTTTCGGGAGTCCCCGATTCCATTTCGAGTAGAGCGGAGTCTGACGTCAGTTACTGGGAATGTGACTTGGCAATAAAGCAAGAACTGGAATGCGCTTCAGAAATAGGGCGTGACCCAATTATTTTTTGAGCTCAACGCAGAGGAGCTTCCTTTGTCCGCGCATCAAGAGTTTGCCGTTACTCAGAGCCATTGGGCTCCAGTAACGGAGGTCTTTCTTACTTTTTGGATCAGTTCCAAAGACATTAGCTTCGGCGAGAAGTTTAAAGCCTTTTGGCGAAGGATCAACGAGGCGGAGAATTCCGTTTTCGCCATCTTGAATGATCAAGGTGCCATCGGCATAGAGGCTTGCTCCACGGCCCATGAAGGGATCGTTTCCAGTGCTCCATAATTCCTTTCCCTCGAGATCGTAGCAGACCAAGCCACCCTTTTTGCGGCGGGTAGCCGTCTTATGGTTGGAGTTCTCGTTGGCAAGGAAGTAGAGGTGATCATCAATGACGAAGGGAGGGTGAATCTGACTTCCTTTCTTCGTAGTCCAAAGTTCTTTGACTTCGAAGCCATCGCCAGATTTTTTCACCGAGAGCATTTTAGATCCACCATCGTATCCACCGGACACAAAAAGGCGGTCTTTTCCCAGCTGGACGGGGATAGTGATCGGGATTCGATTTTTGTAGAGCTGGCTCGACCAGAGATTTTTCCCGGATTTAGGATCAAAGCTGTTAAGGCCACCTTTATTTCCAGTGGTGAGAAGAATGATTTGCTCTGTTCCCCCGAAGTTTGCGACGGTCGGAGAGGAATGGGTGTTGCCGATGCCTCCGCTCTTCCAAAGCTCTGCACCTGTTTTTTTGTCCCAGCCGGCGATACCAGTGTTCTCACCAAACGGCATTACGATGAGAGTGTCACCAACAACAAGGGCGCATTGGGCATATCCCCACTTGGGCGTTGTGGCGTCTGGATAGCGATCGGAGAGCTTAATCTTCCAATCGGCTTTTCCGGTTTTCCGGTTGATACGAAAAACTTCACCGAAGCTTCCGAGAAAATAGACCGCATCGTCTTCGACAGTGGGGACGCTGCGTGAGCCTGGGAAAGAAGGTTCGCCATCGGATTTGCTCTCGTAGCGCCACTTTTCTTTGCCGGTTTTGAAATCGAGGCAAAGGAGCATATCTTTTTCTTGCTCAACACGATCACCGAGGAAAATTTCATCACCTGAGATGGCGGCTCCGCCGAATCCGCCTTCAAGTTCAGTAGTCCACTCGATTTGAGGGCCGTCTTTAGGGAACGATTTGATTAGTCCAGATTCGCTTGAGGTAGCGTCCCCTTTGGGGCCCAAAAAACGGGGCCAATCGTTTGCGGTAAGGGCAGCGGTGGTCAGGGCGGCAAGAAGAAGTTGCAGTCTCATATCTTGTTGGAGGTTTTCGGATGGCTAGGATCGTCGGCCAAAGGGAGATTACGGCCTGTTTTTCGAAATATAAAACACTCTACCGCCTTAAGATCTCTCAAATTACGTTTTTTTATTCGGTTTCTTCTGCAACAACTGCCTTTACGAAATTATAGGGAAATTACTAGACATGCCCTGAAACCTTTGAGGTTCAGGGATTCAGCAGGTCGACAAGAGGAGCTTCTCCATCTCATGGAGTTCCAGGCTTTAGCTGCGGGTAAGTTGAGGAGAGGGAGGCAAGCAATCAATCTTTACGCTTGAGCTGAGGGAACAAGACAACGTCGCGGATGGTTGGTGCTCCGGTGAGGAGCATGATCAGGCGATCTATGCCAATACCAATGCCGCCTGCCGGAGGCATGCCGTGCTCGAGCGCTTCCACAAAATCCTCGTCGATTTCTTGGGCTTCACCGCCGGTTTGTTCCTGAAGACGACGGCGTTGAACGTCCGGATCGTTCAGTTCAGAGTAGCCGGGGGAGATTTCTTGACCGTTGATGATAAGCTCATAAACGTCGATCACTGACGGGTTTTCAGGGTTCTCCTTAGCGAGCGGGATGAGCTTGGAGTCGACGTGGGTCACGAAGCATGGATTAAAGGTGTGCTCTTCGATCAGCTTCTCAAAAACTTGCTGGGTGACCTCGTAATCTTCAAGATGGTCGTGAATCTCAAGGCCAAATGTCGACTGGGCCTTGGTGCGGCGCCCTTCTGGCGAAAGGTCGAACCAATCGTCGCCAGCGGCTTCTTTAATGAGACTTTGGTAGGGAGCACGCTTCCAAGGTCGCGAAAGATCAAGGGTGCGGAGATGCTCGCCGTTTTCATCTTTGTGCTCAATCTGAAGGGTGCCAAAGAATTTTTGAGCAAGGTGGCAGACCATTTCTTCGACGAGGTCGGCCATGATTTCGAAGTCGCCAAAAGCTTGATAAGCCTCAAGCATTGTAAACTCGGGGTTGTGGCGGCGCGAGATGCCTTCGTTGCGGAAGTTACGGTTGAGTTCGAAGACCTTAGTGAGGCCACCAACGAGAAGGCGTTTGAGGTGAAGCTCGGGCGCGATGCGCATAGTGAGCGGCATGCTGAGGGCATTGTGATGAGTCTCGAAGGGCTTCGCGGCAGCGCCACCGGCCACGTCGTGAAGCATTGGGGTTTCAACTTCTAGGTAGTCACGCTCGTGAAGAAAATTTCGTATTTCGGCCACAATCTTCGAGCGCATGACGAAGAGGTCTGCGCTTTCCTGGTTTGACATGAGGTCAAGGTGGCGTTTGCGGTATTTTGTCTCGCGGTCGGACAGACCATGCCACTTATCAGGCATAGGTCGGAGCGCCTTTGAGAGAACAGTGAGCTTCTCAACTTTGACCGATGGCTCGCCCTTGCCGGTAGTAAAGGTTTCTCCTTCGACCCCGATCCAGTCGCCGAGGTCAAGGCACTGGTAAGCTTTCCAGTCGGTTTCGGAGACTCCCTTTTTATTGAGATAAATTTGAATACGACCGTGGGCATCGCCGAGTGTTGCGAAAACGGATTTACCCATGTCGCGAATCGCTAGAAGTCGTCCTCCGAGTTTCACGGGTTTGTCGTCGTTAAAATTGGCCTTGAGTTGGCCAGGGGTAGTCGTGGTCTCAAAGGCAGCACCATAAGGATTAAGGCCCAATTCCTTAAGTTTCGCCAGTTTCTCTCGCCGGACGGCAATGAGTTCCTCGGAGGTAGATTGGGGCTGGGTGGGCGTTTTTTCGTCGCTCATTGCGGCGGGACTCTAGGAGCTGATACGAACTTGAACAGCGTAAATCCATTCTGTTAAGTCGGTTAGTGTGATAAAGTGCTTGTAGATAGGGAGTGAAAATGGTTTCCTACTAACAGAAATAACAATTTGGGGGGGACAGTAGCCCTGTGCAGTTTCTTAGGAGATTGACGGGGCTGCTGCATTTTTAGGGGTGGTGATTGAGGCGTGTGTTTCTGGTGGATTTTTGAGAAAGGTGAGGCGTGAGCGAAGGAAATCGAGTTGATCAGCTGCTTGAGGCGATCCATCAAGCCCGTGCACGGGTGTATCAGATTGGCAACGCAACCCCTCTGGAGCCGATAGCGATTGAGGGCGTTAATCAGTCGATTTGGGTGAAGCGTGAGGACTTGGGGCCTATTAAAGCTTATAAATGGCGGGGGGCATTCAATGCTATGGCTTGTCTCACTTCAGCTCAGCTTGAGGGCGGGGTGGTTGCGGCTTCAGCGGGGAACCATGCGCAGGGAATTGCCTTGGCAGCTCGGAAGTTGGGAACCAAGGCCTATATTTATATGCCTAAGCCAACACCTCTAGTGAAACGGAAAGCCGTGATGGCACATGGAGGTGATTGTGTTTCAATCGAGTTGATTGGTGACAGTTTTGCGGAGGCGCAAACGGCTGCGCTTGAACATGCTGCGCAGACCGGGGCGACTTTTATTCCGCCCTACGATTCTATCGATGTAATGGCAGGACAGGGGACTCTCGCAGATGAAATTTTCACCTCTGGGGAGGGGCCGTTTGATCGAGTTTATGTGGCCGTCGGAGGCGGCGGCATGGCTTCGGCGGTTGCAGCCCTCTTAAAGAGTTCTTGGCCAAAGGTGAAAGTAATTGGCGTAGAGGGTGTGGATCAGGCTTCGATGAAGGCTGCCATTGAGTTGGGGCAACCGGTTCCGTTAGATTATGTTGATGTTTTTTGCGATGGGACGGCGGTGACGCAGGTTGGTAATTTGACTTATGAATTTTGTCGGGAGTTACTCGACGAGATCGTCACAGTGACCAACGCGGAGGTTTCTTCAGCAATCAAGGTACACTGGGATGGATTGCGGGTGATTCCGGAACCTAGCGGCGCGATGAGTTTGGCTGGTTTTTTGAAGCATCATGGGGCGGGTGAAATAGGACCGAATGAAAAAGTCCTTACCATTTTGTGTGGTGCCAATATGGATTTCGCAAAGTTTGCTGATGTCTCTCGGCAAGCTGGAATCAATCCGAGGCGTGATCGGAGTTGGCGATTTATAATTCCGGAAGAAAAAGGTTCCTTGGCCCGGCTTTTGATCGATTTGCCAGTTGGCGTGAGCATTATGGATTTGCAGTATGGGCGCACAAAGAACGAGCCACAAAGACCACTGTTAAGTGTTGATGTCCCCGATTTAGCTTTCGCTGAATTTAAAAAATGGATCGCAAGAAAGGAGGAAATCTCGGAAGATGTTACGGGGCATGGCGCGACTAGGTTTCGAGTGATTCCGTTTACTCCTGCTCTCTTCGCTTCACCCTTGTTCGTGGAGGTTGAGTTTCCAGAGCGAGCTGGAGCTTTGCTTGGATTCATGAATGCGATCAGTTCGATAACTAGTCTGTGCTACTTCAATTACGCTTATACGGGGGAGCGGGTGGGTCGTGCGCTGATTGGTTTGGATTTCGAGAATGATGAGGAACTGAGCATTCATCGGGGTAAAATATTCGAGCAGGCTGGCAAGACTGTTAGGGCAGTAAAGGAAGTTTTGATAGACGCGCTATTTTAATGCGTAAAAAAAGTGACACTATGGATTTTTATCCGCTTGTTTTGCTGCTTATTTTTGGGGGGTCGGTCCGGGGAGGGTAAGATTTCTTCGACTTGCCGCCAATCAGGTATTCTCAGACCGCAAGCCAGGATGCGGTCGCAAAGATGGCAGCTGAAATAGAGCATGGTGATTGGGTGATCGGTAAGGTTGATGGTAAGACTTTTCTTAAGGCGGTGATGAAGAAATTAAATATTCCTGAGGAATCTCAGGTTTTGGTTTTTTCTAAGACAAGTTTCCAAAATTCGTTGATCAACCAGAACAATCCTAGATCGATCTATTTTTCGATGGATGATAAACGTTGGTTGGGTGCCAGGTGGGAAGTGGAGGTGATCATAGAAGATGGAAAGTTAGGGCCGGTTTTTTATATCATTGATCCACCTTTTGGTGATCGTCGGGCCAAAATTGTTCGTGCAACCGACTCTTGTTTACAATGCCACGCAACTTCCTGGACTTCTGGAGTGCCGGGAATGTTTATTCGATCGGTTGTACCGGATCAGAATAGTCATCCTATTTTAAGTGCTGGAACTTCTCTCGTTACTGACAGTACTCCGCTGAGAGAACGATGGGGAGGTTGGTATGTTTCGGGGCATTCGGATGCCCCACATCTTGGGAATCGCTGGGTCCCAGAAAGCGTATTAAGTGGTGCGAAATTCAAACCAGAGGTTTCGAATCACGAAGATTTATCGTCCCTGATTAATACCGAAAAGTATCTTCAGCCAACGAGTGATATCGTCGCTTTGATGGTTCTTGAATATCAATGCCGGACTCATAATTTGATCACTAAGGCCAAGATGGGGTATCAGCGAGCACTTTATTTTCAGAAATCATACAGCGAGGGGAAAGATCTAGAGTCCCATGACGGAATGTCTTGGAAGATGGCAGAGAGTTCAGCAAAGGAGATCGTCGATGCGTGTCTTTTTGTCAGTGAGACCTGATCTAGGTGGTGACGGTATCGAGGGTTCTGATGAATTTGCAGAGGCCTTCAAGGAACAAGGCGTAAAAACCGAAAAGGGAGAAAGTCTTCGAGATCTCCGCTTATATGGCCGTCTTTTTAAGAATCGATGCTCCTATATGATTCATTCGCTGGCTTTCAGAGGCTTACCGGAGCTTATTAAGGAGCTGGTCTATTACCACCTCCGCGAAGAGCTGACTAACGAAGCTGATAATCACCTTAGCTCCCGTGAGAAGAAAACTCTCCTCGGGATTTTGGAGGAAATGGTATCGGACTTCAGAAGGTGATCTTAACCTTGGGCTGGGGTATAATGACCTCAGTTTCCGGCAGGGCCTCAGCGAGTTTTTTTTCGAACCAGCTGGCGGCATCAGGGTCGCCGTGAACAAGCAGGAGTTTCTTGGGGCGTGCTTTGACGGCAAATTCTAAAAGTTCTTCACGACGCGCATGTCCTGAGAAATCAAATTCTTCGACGGTGCAATTGAGTTGCACTTTATGAGTTCCATCGAGTCGAATGACATCGCCCGATGAAGCTTTCTTGATCGCACCGGCAGGAGTGGTGGGTTCTGCGTAGCCTACGAAGAGGAGGGAGTTGGCTGGGTTCTGAAGGAAGCTGCGCGCGAAAATGTTGGAGGTGGTTTTCTCGCTCATCATACCGCTAGACAGGCAGTAGATCGCTCCAGGTTTGTATTCGATGGGTGCACGCCTTCTTTTATTGCCTGTGTGAACCTTCATGTCGCGGAGGATTTCGAAGTTGGGGCGATGGCGCCTCGTCGAGTCTGAAAAGCTGTCGTAAATCATTGTCATTTTTGTGCTGAGACCACCCATAAAAACCGGGGTCTGATCCGGAATCAAACCTTCGGATTTGAAGTTATCGATCATCGTGAGCACTTCCTGAGTTTTGCCTATCGCGAAGACCGGGATGAGGGCTGAGCCGCCAGCTTCGAGCGCATTCCGGATCCCTTTTGCAAGAAGTTTTTCTTGATCGGCACGGGTGTAATCGGTGGGGCGTTCGTCAGCCCCTCTCGTTGTTTCCATGATCAGGAGATCGGGCTCATTGAGCTGAGGGAAGCGTGCCCCCTTGATGAGAGAGTGACCCTTGAAGTTAACATCTCCAGTATAGAAGATTTGTCTGTTATCCTTCTCGATCAGAACTCCAGCTGATCCTAGAATATGACCGGCGTCATAAAAAGTGACCGTTGTCTCCGTTTCTCCAAGGGGATCGAGTGAAAAAGTTTTTTCATAAGGTCGTATCATCCAGCGATCGCGGAGGTGATCGATTTCGCGATGATGATAGAGCGGATACTCGGTAATTCCTAATTCCTCCCTTTGGCTGCTCATAACATTGACCGAGTTGTGGAGTAGAGCTTCACCAAGCGCTGCGCAGGGTGCGGTGAGATAAACAGGTGCCGAAGGTTGCTCCCGCTGAGCCACCGGAAGAGTTCCGATGTGGTCTAGGTGGGAGTGCGAGATGATGATTGCATCGGCGCTATCGAATGGGAGCTCCTGATAGCGGGGAAGAGCATCTACCCCTTCTTCTTTAGGATGCATCCCGGCATCGAGCAGAATCAAAGTCCCATCTAGATTCAGAGAATAGGAGTTTCCACCGATTTCGGCTCGGAGATTTAGGGACTGGAATGAGAAAGTAGACACGCGTCTGGACGATAGGCGGAGAGTTGCGGCTGGCTAGAGATTTGTGCCTGAAGTTTAAAATTATAGGGGTAATTAGGATATCTTAATATTTCTTGCGAAGACAGCCTTCGTTAGGAGAATTTCCCATCGCGGTTTTTCGCCGTAAAATCAACATCCTAGCGATCTGGAATAAAATTCATAAAAAATAGCGACCAAAAACATTGACGTGAGTCCTGAAATGATTAGGGTTGCCCCCGCAGCTGCTACGGGCTGTGTCCGAGAAACGCTTTAGAGGGCTCGCTTGAATGAAT
>Ga0257126_1000260_pt1 | contig 43997 bp, 78 predicted proteins | sample SI060_120mmetaG_FD_190151 | JGI IMG/M metagenome (GOLD analysis project Ga0257126, IMG submission 190151) | Marine microbial communities from Saanich Inlet, British Columbia, Canada - SI060_120m | ecosystem: Environmental > Aquatic > Marine > Inlet | place: Canada: British Columbia | collected... | reverse complement strand
ATCGGTGTAACCATAATAGCTATCACCCGGTACTGCGTTTCCAGTCACGTTTAAATTTGTGCCGCTATTTGGCATAAGTGTTGTTGTTTTACGTGCCATTCTGTTTTCCTTACTCTGTAGTTTCTACTTCAACCACAGCAGCATCGCCGATTAACTCAGATACAACTTGTTCAATTGTTGCACTAATGTCACCGTTAAGCAAGTTTGCTTTGTCTTCGCCATTTTTTGTGATTGTAGAAACTCTGATAATTAGAATCTCTTCTTTAATTTTCGCCATTTTCTGTCCTCATTAACTTATAGTTTAATATGATTTCTCATACTTATTTATCTAATTCGTCAATGAGTACTGCCTTAGTGATTTTAGAGATATTCTCTCCGGCGACAAATGATAGCATCTCCATATCGATTTTTTCTCTGCAATAAATTGCATAAACGTTGTATACAGAGTGTCTAAATGTGTAGTAGGTATACCCAGAAAAAGATGCTCTTGTACCATTATGCAACGGATCAAATCGTTTCATATTTGGATTTAGATGATAGTTGCTATTGTCTCTATACATGTCGTATAATGAAGGACCTAGCTTTTCTTCTAAATGCTTATTGAACCTTAGGTTAACTTTATAACGATAATTCTTATGATACAAACTCTTTTTCAAATCGATATTTGCTTCAAACCCATTGATAACTTCTACAAGATTACCAATAATTGGAACATGGTGTTCTAGTTGAAGTTCAGTATATCGTTTAGTTGCTTTATCAAAGTCTTTTTCTGATTTGAAATATACATGGGTACAATTGCTGTTCATAAATTTAACATCGCCAATTCCTTTAAGGAACTGTAAGCAATTTGTTCTACGTTGTTTTTGTTCATCGTCTTCTGGAAGGTCACCCCACCATCCATAACTATCATCACTTACTACTATATTGTAGTTGTAACTTTTTAGAATAGATTGATTTGGAAACCCATATAATCTCTTGTATGAGATTTTATGCGAATACTCTCCGTAATACAGTTTTGCTGATTTAATTAGCGGAATATTAGACATATGTGAACGTCACTGTATCATCTACAATCTCAACACGTGCAGTACCACCATCAATCAATGCACCAAACAAAATCTCTTTTGATAGTGGCTTCTTGATATTATCATTGATAACACGTTGTAGAGGGCGCGCACCCATATCTGGGATGTAACCCTTTTCACGCATCCAAACTTTTGCTTCTGGAGATAACTCAATGCGTACATTCTTATCTGCCAGCATTTCGTTAAGTTCGTTGATAGATTTGTCAACAATCATATCGATATGTTCACGCTGTAGTGCAACAAATTCTACCATTGCATCAAGTCTATTTCTAAACTCAGGAGAGAAGAACTTATTAACTGCCTGCATTGACGCATCATCGTGGTCATTACTGAACCCGATAGCACGTTTTGATTTTTGAGCGGCACCCAAGTTAGATGTCATTACAAGAATTACATTACTAAAGTCTGCTGTTTTACCAGTTGAACTAGTCAATCGACCATCGTCCATAACTTGAAGTAAGAGGTTCATTACGCTTGGGTGAGCCTTTTCGACTTCATCAAGTAGAACAATACAATTAGGTGTTTCTTCTACATCATTGATTAACTTGCCTGCGCCTGCGCCGCCTTCTGCATGTCCTACATAACCTGGAGGGGCGCCAATCAGTTTCGATACTGAGTGAGATTCCATGTATTCGGACATATCATATTTTCTTAGTGTTACGTCTAAGTTTGCCGCAAGCTGGCGACATAGTTCTGTCTTACCAGTACCTGTTGGACCTACGAACAAGAATGAACCGATTGGTTTGTTAGTCGGTCGCATACCTGACTTTGCTACTAGAATAGATTCTACTAGTGCGCCAACTGCTTTGTCTTGTCCAAACAACTTAGACTTAATATTTGTTTCTAGACTTGAGAAATTAGCATTCTCTTTTGCGTCAATCATATCCATCGGAATACGTGTAATTTTTGATACTGCGGCTTCGATAGCATTGCGACCAATCTTACCTTCGATCTTGTGTAGTTTGTTACGAGCGCCAGCCACATCAATAACATCGATTGCTCTATCTGGATTATATTTACCATGCATGTAACGTTCTGCTAAATCAACTGCAAGGTCCATAGCATCTTCATCATACTCAAGTCCGTGAAATTCTTCATAGTACTTCTTTAGGCCTTTGACAATTAGTTTTGTGTCTTCTTTGCTTGGCTGTTCAACAACAACTTTCTGGAAGCGGCGTTGTAACGCACGGTCTTTTTCAAAGTTTTCTCTGTATTCTTCACTTGTTGTTGCACCAATGACTAATAGCTTACCACCAGCAAGTAGTGGCTTCAACAAGTTAGCGATGTCAATGTTTGAACCACCTGCTGACCCTGCGCCCATAATCATGTGAATTTCATCGATGAATAGAATTACATCATCTTTCTTTTCAAGCTGACCAAAGATTTCTTTAGCACGTTCTTCAAACTCACCACGATACTTTGTACCAGCAACAAGTGATGTAACGTCTAGTGAATATACAATCTTACCTTTAAGAATATCTGGACATTCGTCATTGATAATATTAAGTGCAAGTCCTTCAGCGATAGCAGTTTTACCGACACCAGGTTCGCCAACAATGATTACATTATTCTTCTTACGTCTTGCTAGAACTTCTGTCAATTCGACTAGTTCATTTGCACGTCCAATAACAGGATCGATTTTCCCTTCGGCCGCAGATTTGTTTAAGTTTTCACAAAAGTCTTCAAACTTAACTTTCTCACTTGTTCCTTGTCCTTGTGCTACTTGACTTCCAGTACCGGATTGCTTATAGAAATCTCGTTGAATAATCTCAACTGCTTTACTGCGATTGCCGCCATTCTTACGTAGAATATGATATGCCATAGAACTAGTTTCACTTAGTAGAGAAACAAGTATATCCTGACAATGCAATTTTGAACGACCACTGAAAATAACTTGTGTTACAGCGCGATTGAATACACGGTCAATTGAAAGTGTTTGTCTCGGTGCTAAGCCTGAACCATGAACTGTAATATCATCACGTTCACTTAGGTATTCTTCAAGTTCAATTAGAACCTCAGGAAGATTTACTTCCATCTTAGATAATAATTCTAATACATCACGTTCTTCAATTATTGCGTAGAGCAAATGTTCGAGTGTCACATATTCATGTGATAATTCGGTTGCTTTTTGTACAGCACGTTCAAGTGAGAGATTAACTCTATCTGGTTGATTATTGCTCATGTTTTTCCTTAAACTTAATCTTTAGTATCGTATCTGGAAGAATATTCTTCACTGTAATTGTATCACCCATTCTAGTTTCGTATGGTACAATAACTTCAAAGAACACATCGTGTATTTCAAATGTTTTTGTTTGTCCTAAACATGAAGCTAAGTCTGCTTGTGTTATAGGGACAACTATGTCCACTGTCAAGGCAGTCCTTATAGATTTATCTTTTAGTTGTGTATAAGCAGACTTAGCTTCATTTAGTTTTTGTGTATCTCCGTCTCCGCTATCAGGGTGATGCTTTTTCATAAGACGTTTATACGCTAACCGTATTTCTTCCTTACTACTATATTTATTGATTCCCAGGACAGTGTATGGATTCATTCTTCAACTGCGTCAAATTGCTCTTCTGCATTATTATAATAATCTTCATATGCGACAATGACTGCTTTTTGCTGTGAAATTAATTCTAACAACTGTGCCATGTTAATACTCAACGCTGTGTAACCATCTGCATCTAATGAAAACAAAGACACGGGTTGTTCAGTAGCTATTAATTTTTCTAGCTCTTCGTCTGAATTTTCAGGAGTAATGATAACCCAGTCAACTTTTTTCAAATCTAATATTTGTGTTGGCGGGAGAATTAATGTTGGTCTGTCAATTGGAGTTGGAGTGTATTCGATTTTTTCTGGAGTTGTCGAACACGCACTAAGGCCTATAGTTAGGGTTAGCAATGTCAGGACATTCGCTGTTGATTTTTGAAGGTAGTGTGGCATTTATTTCTTCCTCTGTAAGTGGACTCCCACTTGCTATCTCTAAACATCTTAACACATTTACAGTAGCTTTGTCAATAACTTTTTCTACTAATCCAGGTCTTCGTGATGCGAGATAGTTTATATCACTTTCAGATAATTTGCGTTCTAAGTTATCAACTCTTTGCTCTGCCGCATTAAACTTATCGTTGACAACATTAAACTGTTCTCTTACTTGTGCTAAGTCTTGTTGAGTCTGTGCCAATGCCGCTTGAGTCTGTGCTTGTGCTTGTTTTGCAACAGCGGCATTCTCTGCAAAAATTCTAATTTGATTTTGTGTATAGGTATAATATTTCCAAGCACCAAATGCAACTGCACCTAGTATACCTGCTAGTATAATATATTTTTTGATATTAGATAATATAAACATTATTTGTACCTAAAAGTGATACGTCCTACTGTTAAATCATATGGAGTCATTTCAACTTTAACTTTATCGTATAGAATAACTTTAATATTATTCTTGCGCATTTTACCAGATAATGTCCCCATAATCTGATGTCCATTTTCTAGTTCAATTTTGAAACGGCTTCCTGGTAGGACTTCTACCACTTTACCTTCGAATTCTAACGCTGTTTCTTTAGCCATTGTGCAATCTGTTTTGTCTCTATGTTTAATTCTGAACCTTCATAGAAATCAATAGACCATTCTTCAATTTCTGCTAGTCGTGACACATCTTCTAATAGTTCAAACGTTTTCTTCATTAGTTCTTCATTTTCGATTTCAACAAATACCATATAAAAACCGTTATCATCTGGGTTAGGAGATACTTCTGTATCAAGAATATCTACAACACTTTTTTCTATAAAAGATGCTAAGTCTTGTGCAGGAGCTTCATCTTTACAAAAGAACCCAATTACTACTACATCATTTTCTGTGCCAGTCTTTGGTTCAAATTCTGCAACACTTACGTTTGATGATATCAATGATTGTAGGTCGCCGTATTCAACGCCTTCGATGATTTGTGAGAATTTCATATTACATCTCCTGCTGCTGATTAACATTTGATTCATCGTCTAAACCTGAATCATATGCTGAGTTTAAGTCTTCCATGTCAACGTCATCATCGCCAATTTTAATTTTATCGTCTGAGAATTCATCTACAAACTTACGAGGCATCCAAACATCGATTAACCATACATCGTGTGATTTCATCTTTGGTTTGCCTTGACTATCTAGGTCAGATGGTGACTTTGGTGTAATTGGTGTTTTTAATGTAGCACGGTTAAATTTGATTTCGCAACCAATAGAATCTAAACGCATTGCGCCTTTTGGATCAGGCATCTTTTTATATGGATACATAAGTTTTGTGTGTAGCCAATAACGTGATAGATTTGGACCTTCAGCGATTTCGCCTAGTTTCCAGTTCTTATATGCATACAGGCCTTGCTTGTCTAGAACACTTTCGAATTCTAGCAAGATATCAAGTAATGTACCATTTTTATCAATATCACGTAGATTATCTACGATATCAGCGTGGTTCATGTCAGACATTATAATAACTCCAATTTATTAAATGTATTTATCAAAATAGTTTGTTATGTGTGTCCGACTGTTTCACGCACGATATCATTATGATTAAACTCTGCCCATCCACAACACTTTATCACCTGCACTACGTGTTAGAGTTTCGTGTTGGTAAGGTCCCGCAATTAGCCGCATCTATATTCTCCCTAATAATACAAGTATACAACATAAAACTTTTTTTGTCAATAGTTTATATACGTTGTCATATCTGAATCCTCAGGTGATAAGTAATAGTGAGGGCAGGAGAAGTTGTTCTCTAAATATTAGTCCCTCTATTGGAGGCGTAAATTATGGCACGAAAAAAACGTGTTGAAAAACAAAATAGCAAACACAGCCGCGATGCTCAACAGAGTCCCAATCGTGGAATTGTCCCACTTAGACAAAAAACTATCCCAACAATCTTACCTAGAAATGTAGCACAAGAAGATTACCTATATCAACTTGCTGATCCGTCGAATAATATCTGTTTCGCAATCGGTCCAGCTGGTACTGGTAAGACACTTCTATGTACATTAATGGGTGTTAAAGCATTTATGGAAAGAGAGGTGAAAAAGATTGTAATCACTCGTCCCGCTGTATCAGTAGACGAGCAACATGGCTTCTTACCAGGCGACTTAAACGAAAAAATGGCGCCATGGACGAGACCCATATTTGATATTTTTGAGAAGCATTTTTCTGTTGCAGACATTGAAGGAATGTTAGCAGAGAACATTATAGAAATTGCACCACTTGCATACATGCGTGGTCGAACGTTTGAAGACGCTTGGATCATTGCAGATGAAATGCAGAACGCTACTAAGTCGCAAATGAAAATGTTACTCACTCGTATCGGTAATAATACTAAAATGATTGTTACCGGTGATTTAAAACAGCATGATAGAGGGTTTTCCGAAAATGGTCTATCTGACTTCATGCATCTAACAAGAGCATACGAACAAGCAAACATGAACCACATTGCAATCAGTAGATTTGATATGATGGATGTAGAGCGTCATCCTGCTGTCGTAGAAGTTCTAAAAATTTACGGAGAAGATGATTAATAAAAAGAAGGGGAGCTTTAAGCTCCCCTTCTAATCATCAAATAATTTTGTTTTATTAGGAGCTGTATTGTTCATCCTCACTTAAACCAACATTGGTTGAAGGAAATGATGCGTTTCCATTCCATAGAATACGAACTGCACCGTGACAAGCATCCCCTCTGCTGTTGAAACTAGTTCCGCCGCCACCGCCACCGCCATACAAGCCACCATCCGCGCCGGCTGCATTACCGCCACCTGACCCGCCGTCACCCGATGATGTTGCAGTGTTGCCTAGACCGTAAAGTCCGACGCCACCACCGCCTTGATTTCTCGCACCGCCGGCGGCTGCACCTGAGTTGGCAGAAGGTAGTCTTGCTGTGCTTGATGCTGGATTACCATCTCCACCGTCACCTGCGTAACCAGCAGCGCCACCACCGCCACCACCGGTGCCGCTAGTAGTACCGCTACCACCAGAATATGATACATCACCGATATTACTATCATTGTTGTAAGAATGCGTAACTGTTCCGCCGCCATTACCGCCTTTAGCACGTAATATTACAGTACCATTTGAACGTTCAATTCGACTACTTTCACCTGCCCATCCCTCTGTTGGTAAGTAATGCCTGAAGCCGGCATAGAACCACGAACCCTCGTTCGGTCCTCTATTTCCTACATAAACTGTTAGTGTTTCGCCTGGTGTCACTGAAATATTATTTGCATATGATAGGTCCCCGCCCCATCCACTAGTAGACATATAAACAGTTTGTGCACCTTGAAAGTAGTCGCCACCGCCGCCGCCGCCAATGGCAACTGCCGTTATTGATGTAACACCTGCAGGAACAGTAAACGTGTGAGATGCTGGACGTGTGAATGTATGCGCTTGAAGTGTTGGTGGATTACCAAGTGTCGTTGGTGCCGAGGTTACAATATCTGTTATTGCACCAGTTGAACTCCAAATCCTATGAGTTGAAGTAGTTTCCGAAATAAGACCCATATCTTGGTTGTCTACTACTGTATCAAATAACCCTTGAAAATCTGTATAACCCCGCGTTGCGGATGTCGATCCGCCGGTTGATTTTCTATGCGTAGCGCCACTTGTTGGTAAATCTGAAGGGTTTTCAACTATTGACCCACGGTCTCCCATTTCAGCGATATCAACTGCGCGCCTGACAATAATCTTTTCGCGGAAAAGAGCATTGTTCCAATTAATTCCTCTAAATTTACTCATTAAATCTCTCCCAAAGTATGATTAAATATTATAAATGTATTTATAATAATATTATAAATGTATTTATAAAAAAAGGGAGCGTTATGCTCCCCTTTACATTTGGGTTAGTCAGAAAGAAAGAAACACCTAACCCAGAATTAAATCAGCAATCTCTACCCAATCATCACACCGAGCAATGTCTGTATTATTACAATCTTTATTGTGTTCATGTGTGATAATAATCGGCTTCAAGCCATACTTCAATCCACATTCAGCATTCTCAGTTTTATCTTCGATCCAGTATAGTTCACTATCTTGATACTTGACAAGTTCATCATCTTTATCAGCACCAGTATCAAGACAAATAACATCTGTGAACACATCCTTACCGAAGATATTCTTCAAGTTACTGATCCGTAGCAACCGTGCTTTTTCATCAAGAGACAACGAAGTGATAACAACAAACTGATATCCAGCTTCAACAAGTTTCGCAACTCCACTCCGAGCATCCCGAAATGCTGGGAGAAAACCCATCCACGCACTTTCGTTAAACTCCCGAACTAGCGCACATCCTTGTTGCTTTTCAATACCGTACATTGTGCTGATATCGTAAATATCACTCACTTCTTGTACATAACCTTTACTTGTCATCCAATCATGAAACTGTGTAACCCAATCAAGTAGCACACCATCACAATCTGTAAGAATAACTTTATTTGTCATATTCGACACCTCTTTCTTTTCATCTAACTTATACATTCTTTATAAACTGATTCGCAAAGAATGTCAACCTTTTTATTATTAAAATTCTCCGATATCGAATGACAACTGACGTTCAGCGTTTGCTTCTTCTATCCATTCAGCGGTAATCATTTCAGCAATTTCATCAAATGCTTCATAAAAGTCTGCATCGTCTTTCCAGAAAGAGCGGCACTCTGCATACGCATCTGCATCGACAAAGTTCCAGTTGATAGAACCGTTTTCGTTTAGGTTCTCGTCTTTATTAACTGCGTCACGGATTTGGATTTCTAGCATTGAGTAAATCATAATGTATCTCTTTCTGTTTAACTTATACACTCTTTATATAGTGATTCGTTCTATTTGTCAACCTTTTTATTAAGCTGCCGTCAACATTTCTGCAGGAACTTTCCAGTTCATATGTCCAACTTGGACGTGAATATAACGACGGTTCACTTTACTGATAACTCCAGTTTCAACCATCTTATTACGACCAGTGAATTTAACAGTATCACCAATAACGAATGAACGGACTTTTTGATTACCCAAGAACGTGCGCTGTAGTTGAACACGATTAATTACTTCTTTACATTGGTCAAAGTCTGCTTTGCCCAAAAGTGCAAGAACTGTTTCCATTTCAGATGTTGATAGTTTCATAATATTTTCTCCTCAGATTAAACGTTAGCTACAGATTTGCCATTTACAAATGACTCTTGACAGAATACCCATACTGCTTCTCTCACAGCGGTATCAGTTGCTTCTCCGAATACTTGACATTCTGACAAACTATCTAAGTCGCCCATTACACAGTTGAAAAGCTCTTCTACATCTGTAAAGCCTCTACCAATGAATTCATTAGCTACTGCTTCTACTGCTGCGTTTCCTGCGTCTGTGAACATTTCAAAATTTGTCATATGTGATTCTCTTTCTTTACTGTCTATACATACTTTATAGCATGTAGATTCGTATCTGTCAATAAAAAAGCATAAAAAAGAATGCTGTGTTTTCAATGACTTATAAAATAATTAAATTTAAATGCGTAGTTTTTGATAAATATGTATGAGATTTATAGGAGAGGGCGAATCATATGAAAACTATAATCAGATTATCAGCTATATTATTATTGATAGGATTAGCGAATGTGGCGTTTGCTGAGCCAATAGTAACAGAATCAACAAGCAATAGTAACGTAACAACAAATGGTAATAACAAAACAACAGTAAAAAGTCCACCGCCAAGTGCAATATCACCAAGCATTAATAATAGTAATGCAGATTTATGTACTGTAGGTGTAAGTGGAGCAGTTCAAACACAAATACTTGGTATTTCTGCTGGTAAGACAGTACGTGATATGAATTGTGAAAGATTAAAATTATCCAAAACAATGTATGACATGGGTATGAAGGTTGCGGCGGTGAGTATCATGTGCCAAGATCAGCGTGTATTCGATGCTATGGAAATGGCAGGTACTCCTTGTCCTTTCTTAGGTAAGATTGGTGCAGAGGCTCAGGAAGAATGGGGTAGCCCAAGACCAGTAGCAAGACCAAGAAACATAGAAGAGGATCAGAAAAATGAAGTTATTGTTAAAGACAGTATCTTTAAGGCTGTTGGTGGCGTTTTGCTACTGCTTCTTTTACTCTAGTTTAACTTTAGCAAACGATACAGCTGCACCAGATAATCCAACAACCACGACACCGTCCATTATTGATCCAAATGATGGAACGATAACAAACCCATCTGGCGGTTGCCCAAGTGGTACCAGTGCTATGATGATTACAGAAGATGGCACAGGAATACGTTTTGGCGAATGTGTTAATACGTTTGCGATATCGTATGCAATCAATCAAGCACTACAAGGTTCAGGCGTTAGCATAGACAAAGTTCACTATAAGTGGAAGTATATACATTGTTTCAACACACCTGATGAATGGTGTAGTGCAAGTATTGAAAACAGAGTAAACACAATAACAGGTGCAGTTACAGATGATACTTATTGGGATGAGTTAGTTGTTGTAATTGAAGTAACTGATGCAAATGGCAATGTAGTTGAGACTGAAACATGGACCATGGACAGATGGTATGATTGGCAAAATGAAAATGGTCACAGTTTTAATGAAGAAGCTCAAACATATACTGATAATAATGGTAATATCCAAACTACCTATTGGCAGATACATGAAGGCAACATAGAACTTTACAATCACATAGATAAGATCGGAACAATATATACTCCCAATGCGCTAGGTGATATACGATTTAGAATAACAGGATATGACAAAGGTAATTGGGATGGTTACTTTGGTCCTATTATGAAAGATTTACAAACTTGGTTTACATATAGAGCAAACCCTTGCAATGATACCGCTCTTTATGATCCGAGTTGTCCAGGTTATGCTGAAGCATATGCCACATACGAATACGATACTAACTGTAGTGCTAATGCTCTTTATGATCCTGGATGCCCAGGCTATGCTCAAGAATATTACGACAATCAGTGTCAGCAGGATCCGTTATATGATAGTGGGTGTAGTGGATATGAAACAGCATATTACAATCAACAGTGTAGTGCAGATCCACTTTATGATAGTGGATGTAATGGATACGATGCGGCATATCTTTCTCAACAATGTAATTTAGACCAACATTATAGCAGTGAGTGTCCATATTATAATTGGGCTATTATTACTATCATAAGCGGCTGGCCAGAAAATAAAGCAGGACAGGGCAGTGACTTTATTGAAATAGTTAAACCCTCTAGCACTTATAACTGGTGGACATTATGGTATAACGAAGCAGAATTAAACGCAGGCGAATGGGTTGCTAAATGTAAGACTTACGATGATGGATGTGAAGATGCAGTAATTACTGGTGTTTCTTTTCAATATAATGGTAGTCAGGAGTATGCATTTCTATACACAAAAGACAAAGATGGTAATACCTTTATCCCTAACAATGGTGACAAATATAAATTTATGACAGAGACACAGTTTGATACATTCTGTGATCAAAATGCACTTTATAGTCCAATGTGTGATGGGTATTCAACAGCCTACTACAATCAACAATGTAGTGCTAATGCATTATACGACAGTGGCTGTCCAGGCTATGCAAGTGCTTACGAAACACAGCAATGCGAAGCTAATCCAATGTATAGTACAAACTGTAGTGGTTACCAAGCAGCATATTATAACCAACAATGTAGTGCAAACCCATTGTATGATAGTGGATGTAGTGGATATGCAGAGGCTTATTTCACTCAGCAATGTAATGCAGATGCAACATATAACAGCGAGTGTCCTGGATATGCAGAGGCTTATTTCACTCAGCAATGTAATGCAGACCCGTTATACAACAGCGAATGCAGTGGATATGATGAAGCATACTTTAATCAACAGTGTAATGCAGACCCGTTATACAACAGCGAATGCAGTGGATATGATACAGCATATTACAATCAACAATGTAGTGCTGATCCATTATACGATAGTGGTTGCCCTGGCTATGCAACAGCATACTATAACCAGCAGTGTAGTGCTGATCCATTATACGATAGTGGATGCAGTGGATATGATGAGGCTTATTTTACTCAGCAGTGTAACGCAGACCCTCTATACGACAGTGAATGTAGTGGATATGATACAGCATATTACAACCAGCAGTGTAGTTTAGATCCACTATATGACTCAGGTTGTCCAGGTTATGCAGGTGCATACTTTACTCAGCAATGTAATGCAGATCCACTTTACTCTTCTGAATGTAGTGGATACAATACAGCATACTATAACCAGCAGTGTAGTGCTGATCCATTGTATGATACTGGTTGTCCTGGATATACAGAAGCATACTATACATATCAGTGTGAGGCAGATCCACTATATGACAGTGGGTGTAATGGATACGAAGCAGCATATTTTAATCAGCAATGTAACGCAAACCCACTGTATAATAGTGAGTGTTCAGGTTACGAAACAGCATATTATAATCAACAATGTACCGCAAACCCATTGTATGACGCTGAGTGTCCAGGGTATGATCAAGCATACTATAATCAACAATGTAGTTTAACCCCATTATACGATAGTGGGTGTAGTGGATATGAAACAGCATATTACAATCAACAATGTAGTGCTGATCCATTATATGACAGCGGATGTACTGGTTACGATGCCGCATACTTAAATCAGCAATGTACAGCAGACACACTCTATAGCAGTGAGTGTCCAGGTTACGATACCGCATACCTAAATCAACAGTGTGGGTTAGATACATTATATAATAGCAGTTGCCCTGGTTATGAAGGTGCATACTTCACACAACAATGTGAAGCAGATACATTATATGACATACGTTGCCCAGGCTATGACGCTGCATATTTTGATCAGCAGTGTTTACAGAACCCACAATATGATACACAATGTACAGGTTATGTTGAGCCAGTAGTAGAAACACCAACAGCATCAGCACCAGTTACAATTGAAGGAACAGGTACAGGCGATGCAGTTGTTGATAGTGTTATTTCTACTCCTTCTCCAGTAATAATTAGTCCTGTTATTACAGTTGCTCCGCCAGTAGTCGTTGTTACAGTGGCACCTGCTGCAGAACCAGAAGCGCAAGTAACAGAAGCACCAGTTGAAGTAGTAACAATAGAAGCTATAGAACAAGAAGTAGAGCAACAAATAGAATTAATTGAGCAAGAGTCTGAAGTTGAAGAAACAACTGAAGAACCAGTTGAAGAAACAACTGAAGAACCAGTTGAAGAAACAACTGAAGAACCAGTTGAAGAAACAACTGAAGAAATAGAAGAAGAGACTACGACGGAAGAAGTAGAGGAAGAAACAAATGAAGAAGAGACAGAAGAAGAGTCCAGTAGTGATGTGGAACAGTCAGTGGATAGAGACGGATCAGATGAAGAGAGTGATGAATCATCAGACGAGGGAAACAATACTGAAGCCGAAGAGGATACTGGTGGAGCTACCGCCACGAAAAAGCCAGCTAAGAAACTAACAGCAAAACAAAAACAAAAAGCAAAAGAAGCTAAAATGAGAAAGATTATCAAAGATAAACTATCTAAATTAGCAGATATAATGTCAGAGGCAGCTACACTTGAACAGCAAACGGCATTGCAAGCACAGATCACAGCATTGATTAATTATGTGCCCGGTTTCTTACAGTACGGAAAACTACGTGTTCCTGGTACAGATTTTTATGAACCAGAAGATATATATAAAGATAAGAAAATACCAGAGAACCAACGTGGATTGTTAAATGGCCTTGCAAGTCAAATCCTATGGGATAAAATGGTAGATGAACAATATAAGGGAATGGACTAATGATTAAAATAATTAAACCTGTCGCAATTATATTATCATGTATATTACTTGGTATTATAGTAGGCCATCCATTAGCATGGGGAATAATGTATTTGGATGAGTATGAAATAAATAGAGATATAACTAGAGGAGAGAGAAATGTCGGGTACGGACACTAAAACAACAGTAGAAGTTGGTGGGGTAAAGTTTACTGGTGGTAAACTATTCCTAGCTATCACAGTGATAAGTTCAATATGCGGTGCCGCATGGGGAGGCTTTGAATTCTACAATGACTACAGAAATATGAAAGCAAAGATTGCAAGTTACACTGCACCAGATTTAAGTGGCTTTGATAAACGCTTAGACATATTAGCAACTGAAATGGAACAGCTAACAGTATCAATGGATGATACAAGAGTAGCAGTTGAAGATACACGTGACTATTCACGTACAACAAAGAATGATATGAAGGATGATTTTGCTAGATTAGAATCTATTGTTGACCGCGTAGAAGATACAGTTAACAAGAGTGAAACAAAAGTAAGAGAACAAATTCAAATTGCGGAAGAACGTTTTGAAAACAAACGTGATGCCCTACAGAATGATTACGATCAAGCTAAAGAACGTCTACGTATAGACACTGAGCGTAAGCTAAAAGACCTAGAAGCAAGACTTAATAAACGTCTACAACGTGCGTTAGATAATCCGTTAGCGAACTAAGCTATGTGGAGAGACATTAAATACGCAATTGCACATGTTGACCCTAGTTCATTTTTGGTAGGACTAAGCTATGGAATACTCACATGCTTAGTCCTATCTGCTTATATTGCGTTAGTTGTTTGGCTACTGAACAACAAAAGATGATATGGCAGAGAGTGTGGGATTCGAACCCACGGAACCTTTCGGTTCGGAGGATTAGTAATCCCCTGGTTTAAGCCACTCACCCAACTCTCCAAATCTTAAGGCGTATCTTTGCATAGATAGGCATAATATTTATTTTTTTGGACCAAGAACTTGCTTTTCCAAAACGTTTTTCAACTTGACGAATAGCATCTTGCTCATTAATTGCTTTCACAATATCAAAGCCATCTATCAGATGATATACTCGTCATGTTCGTTTTCCCAAGCACCGATAGCGTTGCGCAAACCTAAACCAAGCATACCATCATATTCAGTAATTTCGTTCCATTGTTCGATAACTTCGTCTAGCTGTTCTCGGCTTAGCTCACTTGGGCAATCTACCCCAAAATGTTCTTGAATCAAACCGTAAGCCCATTCTGTGACTTCATTTTCAATCCAATCTAGCATCTTGTGTGCTTTATAAACTTTAAATGGTTCTTCTGACATTATTAATCCTCCGTAGATTTAAAATTCTTTTCTGTTCCGTCAGTAATCTTCTTTGCTAATTTGTATGGGAGAAACCCAAACATGAAAGGAAAGAACGCATGAATAATCCCTGTGATAAAAACTAACAGTGCTATACATGCAAAATATACAGCATAGAAAAGATGCTCAAGATATGTCGCACCTGCTTTCTGTAAATGGTTAAAATCAAATATTTTCATATAAATGTTCCTTCTTTATTTTGGTGAGCCCTGATGGGTTCGAACCATCGACCTACTGATTAAAAGTCAGTTGCTCTACCAACTGAGCTAAGGGCCCTTATTGTTTTTGGTGCGCCCGGTAGGACTCGAACCTACGATCTACCCGTTATGAGCGGGGAGCTTTAACCAACTAAGCTACAGGCGCACACTATTCATGGTACTCGTACCCGGACTTGAACCGGGACGCCACAAGGGCAACAGATTTTAAGTCTGGCGTGTCTACCTATTCCACCATACGAGCATCTAATTTCTGTGTACGTGATCACGCTTCAAAACATTTTCCTATAGAGGTTGCTCCACGCTTCTCACTAACGGCATACACTTGCCGGCATACTTGCATCGAGCCTTTTGTTGTGACTGCGACATCACTTCTCGTCATATGGGACTTGCTAACCCATACTAGCTGGTGCTACCCAGCACGTCTCTTGGTACCCCATTGCGGAGTACTCATTCGTGTTCGCCACCTGTTGAACCACCACTGTGATCCATTACTACGTTCCAACAATCATAAATCCATTTATTCATATCAGTTCCTTTTCTTTGTTTGGCGTTCCCTGTAGGACTCGAACCTACGACCTAGTGCTTAGAAGGCACTTGCTCTAATCCAACTGAGCTAAGGAAACAATATCTTTACTTACTTGATCTAATCTCTTTTGCAAAAACATTAAACGCTTCTTGTGCAGATTTTTCCATTATTGCACGTTGCTCTCGCCACTTACGGATTTCTTCAAGCATACGTTTTTCAAACTTTGCCACATCGATGGTTTCTTTTGGTGCTTCCATAATCATGCTCCGTCATCCATTTCGAGGTATTCACGTTCAAACTCTGCTTCAAAGTCAGATACAATATCTTTCTTTTTAATCAACATTTGTTCAAGACTGCACATTGCGGCAAATTTTTCATCGCTTGCGCCTTCAGTAAATGCAATGATTGCACTTTCTAGTGTTTCAATATCGCTTAAAATGTCTTGCATGATTCTCTCCTAAGTTATCTTACTATTAAATATATCACAGTGTATTGTAAGTGTCAAGCATTTTTTCTTGTAAATCGAATGCTTCGATCTCCCAAGGACGCTCTAAATAGTCTACTTCACAACCTACATCAAACACAGGATGTTCATTGCGAACATATTGCTTTACATGTACCATTTCATGAAATACTGCGGTTAGCAAATCATCACGATCTTGGCCTTTGCGAATACGCATTACAAATTCACGTTCATCACCGACAACATCAGCATCAACTTCCATATTTTTTACAAGGGAAATTTCTACATCTAAATTACGGATACGAGGTATAAGGTAGTCTTTAGCAAAGAACAATGCTTCTTCAATTACAGACCGTTCTTTTTTAGTGCCGCCCTTGATATCATATACAAACATTATACATCTTCCACTTCACGACCTTCTGCAAACAACATCAACTCTACAGCCAATGCTTTTGCTTGTTCACGTGTCAATTGCAAGTAGTGGAACATTTCTCCACCATTATTGGTATCATAATTAGGATTGCACTGTGAAACTTGAATACATTGCTTACGATTTACACCACCCCAAAAACGTGTTTGAGTTAGTCTGTCTGTGACATTTAGATTTGGGACATTTCTTAATTCAGTTGACATTGCTCTACCTCTTCATTAACTATACATTCTTTATATAGTGATTCGTAATGAATGTCAAGTAATATCGTTATCAATATCGGTATTTTTTGATTTAATTAATAATGGATTATTATCGTCCATCATCTTTTTTTCTAACTCTTCTTTAACATCATATACTCTTTCTCTAGTAATGATATCAATAATTGTTGTAGTTAAATCGTGTTCTTTTCTGAGAAAGAATAAGCGCCGTTCAATGTCCTTTAGTTGTTCTTCATAATATTTAATTTCATTATCTTTACGTGTACGTTGTTCAATAAAGTCTGTTAGTAATACTAACTTACGGTCATTGTCTTCTTCACTCATTCTATCCCCAATCAAAAATGTTGTTTGCTTCTTTATCCTTATTAAGAGGTACAGTTACTTGTTTTTTCATACCAAACCCATTGCGCTTGACAGTTTTATACCATTTAGCTCGTTCATCTGGTAAGTTATGCTTCTGCTTAATTATATCATCTCCTTTAAGCATTTCAGCTTTGCGAGTTGATTGTTCTCCAGCATGTGTTGAACCTGCTGTGAATTCTTTTAACATTATATTACGTAAGATATAAGTCTTGTAATTTGCAAGAGCCATTGCAATAGCAAATTCATCATCCTCACCTGGAATGATTTGACCAGTACCATTAAATGACTCATCCATCATAATACGCTTGTCATTATTCTTTAGAAAGAACATTGTGCCTTTCATACTACCAAACTTGCGGTCAAAGCATAGTTCAGTATTCCAATCAATAGATTTATAAGTAGGATCAACGTTATTAAACTTATCGTAGAAAGCCCCATCGCCCGGACGACCGTCCCAGTGAGGCCAGAAAAGATCCACGTCCGCAAAGTTGTCAGGGAATGTACGTAGAATATCGCAAATATTGATATGGGTATGAACAAAGTTTGGATGTAAGTTGAGAATAGCATCCGAATCTGCAAATACAGCCCACTCTTCATCTGTATCATAGAAATGATTGAGTAGAATATTTCTGGCACTAGCAGGCGGAGTAGGATTATCAAGACGGTCAACATATGTAACCCGATCATTATCCCAATACTCATTTTCACTAAAGTCTTGAGCCAAGATGCGAATTTCAATTTCTTTATCATAGTCTAACCACCATTCTATTTGTTTGTTATGATTATCACTACGCTTTTGTCTTGTCTCTGGGTCATTACCGTGATAAGCGATAATATAAATTGCGTTACTCATTTAACTAATGCCAATACTGCTTGATACTGTTCCCATGCGGCTTGCGCAATAGGATTTTCTCGTCGGATCTTAGCTTCGTGTGCGCAATCAGCTTGCTTTTGCCGAAGCCAATTGGTATACTGGCTAAAATCACCAGAAGTATCATAACGTGTATGATGTGAATACATGTTCCTTTGTGAATACTCTACGAATTCTAAGAATGCTACAATGTCACGGTCTCTGCCAGTAATATTTGTTAGATATTCGGTATCGGAGCTTATCTCACGTATTGTGTCTGAAGCATTTGCAAACAGTTCATAGTCATTAGGAATGTTCCTAACCGTAATACGTTTATCACTACGTTCTACCTTAATATTAAATTCTTTTAACAAATCAGAGGTCTCTAGTCTAATCATTATTCTTTTCCTGCTTGTACATACTACATTATGTGTAAGTAGTCAAGTATCATTTCTTACCTATAATCATAAATCTATTATAACGGTCACAATCACGTACCCCTATATAATATATTTCACTCATTATATACTTTTCTCGTAACTCTGTCAAGTCTTTAACTGTGTTGATATGTTCAGTAATTTCGTGGAAATCATTTGTTTGAATAGCGACTGTACATCCTTTTGGGACAGACTCGAACCAAGTATCATCCATGTGTTCTGCACTAGTATTAATCACTAAGTCATATTGTGACAAATCGTGTTCTGAAATATCTGAGATTATTCCACCAATATAATTATAATTATATGAATTCAATTTATTAGAGAATTGTATTGCTGTTTCGTCTAAGTCTAGGTTAGTAATCTTTTCTGCGCAATTTGCATTGCCCAACCACAAAGAACTAATTCCTAGCCAGCCGCCGATGAATATAGCATTTTCGTGTTTATCTAAATTAGACAGTTTATCGATAAGCCAGATTTTACTTTCAACCTGAAATTGTGATAGTGCATCAATATAATTAACTTCTTTATTTTCTACAACTGCGCCCATAAAGGTACCAAAGAAATCATCATAACCTTCACCGTACATTTCATACATAAAATGCAATGCACGTTCTGGATTAAACTTATTTCTTTTTCCACTATACAAGTATTGTAAGAATATCTTTAAATTTGGAGTGTCATCCTTACGCCAAATCAATGAATCAATTGCTTCTGATATTGATAGTGTATCAGCTACCATTAATGCTTTTCTACATTGTTCAATTTCGTCCATTAATGGATGTTTCATCCATTCAACATATCTCTGAATACCACTAAGCATATATCTACCATCTTGATAGTTGATAGAAATCTCTCCCACGTCTAATGGAGTCCAGTTGTGTCTTTGCTTGAACCACATACGAAGCCATTTCCAGTTATTAATTCTGAATAGCTTTTCTCCATCACCAGTATAGGCAGTACCATAGTTCTCGCCCATTTTAGCACCAAGTGCAATCTCATTACTATATGAAACACCTTTAACTGGATTTCGCCATTCATTTAAACGTAAACGTCTGTCTTGTGTGGCAACACCACTTGCAAGTTTAACTGTTTCTCTGAACGCACTCTTCCAAGCATTGAATGGAGTTGTAGCAAATCGTGTTTCATTTGAAATAATTTCTACTGGAAGATATGAGTAGCCACGTCTTGCAACTTCTGTGGTTACATCAACTCCCGGAAACTCTACATCAATATATGCTTTATCCATAAATGCGTCACGTGCAAATAACTTAACCCCACCATAGCCATATATTTGACCAGTAGCAGGGTTTAATGCACGCCATACATGTGTGCATTGTGCTGAACATGTTTCGGGATATACTTCATCAGTTTCGCTAGGAACATAGCCGAAATCAAAATCATCAAGTACCCAAGCATCACCGTCTACAACAAAGAAATGCTTGGTTTTACTTTCTAACGCACATGCTTTATGCCCGTTATATATACCATCGATATCTGCAACATTAATAACTCGCTGGTCTACACCTGCAAGTTTTTTAATTTGTTCAAAGTTCTCTTGGGAATAATCACCATGGTATGTAAGATAGAATATGTCTAACATAATAACCTAATCTAAAAAAATATATTCTTTTATAGTTTCATTGTATTCGGATTCTGCATAAGATACTGGGATACCCACATCATTCAAAAAATTTATTATTACATCTTTAATCTCAGCCCTATCTGCATCTGATAAAGCCACGTATTCAGTGGTGCAAGAACTTCTATCATAAAATCTTCGATAGAATTTTATTTTATTTTTTCTTAACTTTTTAATATGACTGAGTAATAAATTGTAATTGTCAGGACTTAGTGTAGTCTTTAGAAATTTATGATAATCGCCGTCCTGATAGCTATATGGTAATTTAGGTAATTCTACCTTTATCATACATATATAAATCAATTAATTTATACTTCTACAATATCACTAAATGCAAATGTCATTGTACTAGGAGCAATAAGCACTTCAAGTTGGTCAATGATCCCGTGTGCTTCTTCTAGTGTGTCGCATGTGTATGTTACACTTAATGCACTATCAGTGATACTTCTTTGATAATCATTAACTTCAATTCTCTTCTGCGTTACATAACTTTCAATTGCCATGTAATCCTCTGGTACAGTAAAAGTAGATTCGATATAACCACCGATTGTATCAATAGTAATTGTATCGTCTGTTAGTGCAGCGGTTGCTGTAAATCTATATGTCATTTTTCTTCTCCTATTATTCTGGTAGGGCGTCTGAGACCGCTAAAATAGCTTCATGGTCTGCTAACCAAATGCGAAGTTTATCTTCACCTTCAATATCTAAATCTTGTCCTAGACTCCAACGTCCATGTTCTAGTAGGATCCAATCACCAACTTTAACATCTTTTTGTTCTGGGCCAGTTGCATATACTTTTGCCCACCGAGGTTTGATACCACGGTCGCCTGCATCAGTAGTACTATCATCTAAAATAATAATACCTGCTTTTGTTTTTTGTTCGCCATGTTGCAAATCTGTTACAATTACTTTATTATGAATTGGTTTTAATTTCATGTCGTCCTCGGTGTTAAGATTTACTTCTTTTACTTTTAGATTTTGATACGGATTCATTATTTGCCTCTTCTAGTTCGCTTTTACGCACAAAATTTCCTTCTGCATCTTCTACCCATTCGTCTTCTTCAACTACTGGCTTTTCTTCTTGTACAGGTTCTTCTTGTACAGGATCTTGCCAATCGTCAATGATAGGATCTGGGTTTGATTTTGCTTCTTCGATTTTGCGCTTTACATCAGTGTCATCTACTTTGATAGTAGTTTGCTTTACGGCGCGCGGATTGTTTTTATTATAATGTTCCCGCGCAATTTCGTCAGCACCTTTAACTACACGACCACCGCGACCTAGTTGGTCACCACGTGCATTTGATTTGGTATTACCAATAGCAATGTTCTTTTCTTGCTGTGACATTAGTTTCCCCAAGTCAATTGGTACACCTCGGTTACTTCTATAGTTTTTCATTTCTTGTCCTCGTTTAACTCAAATATCTTTTTAATGCATTCTCTGATAATACCTTCAGCTTGCATCTGTCGTTGCTCCGAACGGATAAATGGATTTTTATCTTTATATGTTAATTCAATTAAATTAACACAACGACTCAAAACACTTTCTTCCTCAGAAGTAAGTTTTCTTTTGCTATTAGGGAACTTTATTACTATATCTTTAATCACGTAAGAATTCCCGATAATCTAATTCATATTGCATACTATTTATCCTATGTATTCCAATGATGTATAGAACGTAACTAGCAACGCTAGAACCACGTCCCACACCCCATACTAAGTTATTTTCTCGCATAAAATCTACAAGATAGATTATATATTGCAGTAGACCATTTAGTCCTCTACGTTCAAACTCAAATAACTCGTTACACACTCTCGCACACGCTTCTGTATCATCTGGGCATCTATCTAAGCAATACTTGTGCAAGTCGATATTCTTATATTCATCTGGCATAAACCAGTTGTTTTGATTACCTTCATCAAATTCTTCTTTTGTCTGTGAAAGTTTTTCAATTGCAGTATATAGATTCTCTTTAATATAGTTTAGTTCAATTGCATTGTTGTACTTTTCGAATTCTTCATTCCAATCAACTGATTTGACTGCATCAATATTTTGTCCGTCATAAAGCATATCATATAGTTCATGTCTATTGTATATAACACGACCATACTGATCTTTTAGTGCATCAATCTTTGACGATTTCTGGCTTCCAACCATTGATATTAATTACCTCACCACCATCTTCACGTAGTTTTAATTCACCCATGATTACAGAATCTATTTCATCTAATACATTATCATATTCTGGAGGGGATGTCAAGTCTGTATTTTCATCTACTTCATAATCTTGTGTTTCAGGAGAGTTTCTAAACCACCATGCTTTGTCATAATAGTATTTGTCACTATCTACCCAGTCTTTTAGTTTTGGCATTGCAGGATATTCTTCATCAGCATAAGTGTAAGTCATATTAACGTTGTCGAACTTACTCCCAATTTTAAAACTAATAACATCTAGATACCCATCTGCAATTGCATTCAACTTTGCATGTAGTGTCATTGCAATAATATCACTTGATGGAACATATGGGAATACAACAAGATTGTTTTCTAGATTATGTAGAGTCATTGGTGCATTCTTATGTGTGAACACACTTTGATGTAGAATTTCTTCTAAGAAAAACTTTACTTTAAGGTATGCAGCATTTCCCTTTGCTAAATCAGGCGATGACCATACAAAGTCAATTGATACTTCAAATGTATCACTCAGCAACATAGTGTCTGACTGAATTAAGGTGGCATTAAATTGTGTAGTGAAAGTTGTAAAACTGTTTACGTTGAATGCGTCCATTTATTCCTCATTGAATAGTTCTTCTTTCGAAGTATTTAATTTTCCTTCATACAACCAGAAAACTCCTTCTTCATGTTCTGCTTCATCTTCTGCTGTATAAAAATCGTACATGAAGAACATCGTTGGAAATTCTTCACTTAATTTTTGTATATACTTAACAATATTTACTTTGCCTGACTTAGTAATAAAGCGAAGTACGTCATGTCCATTATCCCAATGCATATCCCCAAAGTTGAATAGCGTCAAATATTCATCACGCCATGTTTGGTCAATGTATTCAAGAAATCTTGTTAACTCTACATCAGTGCCATCGCATGTTAATGAATGGTGCACTTGTTTAATCATTATCGGATGGTGCATTGTTTCCATCGTCTTCTCCTATAACTAATGAGTCAGGTATACGTTCAGAGATCATATCGAAACGCATCTTATCCATGCGCTCTAGTAGTTCAGCTTGCATCTGTTCTAAGATGTCTTGTAACTGGTCTACAACTCCTTCTAAACCCATGGCATGTGCTGAATTAATTTTCTTCATCACATCTTCCATTTTCTCGTCTAGTTCTTCTTCGGAGAGACTTGTATATTCTTGAAACATTATATATTCCTTATAGTTTTTATTTTGTCTCTATGAATATTTATCTTTAAATTTATTTGATAAACTGTGCTAGTTCAGGAGCCTTCCAGCCTTCTGGTTTTAATACTTTACCATCTTCACGTTTGCGTACTTTGCCTGTCTCTGCGTCAATCTTTGCAAAGTTAGTGTTCATTACTTCACGCCATGCCGCTTCGCCATCCCATCCTGCGGCACGAATAGCACCTACAGTTACAACTAGAATGTCAACTAGTGCGTCTAGTTGTTCTACTTTGTCGTTATCTTGGATAGCTTCTTCTAGTTCATCTGTTTCTTCACGAATTAAGTCAAGATACATTTTATAGTTTGCTTCACTTGGTGGTTGGTCACATGCTGTGCCAAATCGTTCGATTTCTTCAAATACGTTTGTCATTTTTTATCCTTACAGTAGTCTTCTACGTTTATTGCTTTGTCATCAATATCTACGATATAAATCATGCTTACATTATACTATACTTTGAACCAAAGTGCAAGGGTTATTTCATTCTTTCTAATAAAATGCCAGCAAATTCTTTATAAGCAAGTGGCCCAGGATGTTTGCCGTCACTTGCTTTCTCATATTTGTCTCTGATAATTTGAAAATCTATATCTAACCAGTTAGCACAACTCCACTTTTGTTTTGGTACTCTGTGTCCAAATGCAAATGAACTTACTGTATGATAGACTGGAATATTTTTCTTTTCTAATAGTAGTTGTGCATGACTAGATTTCTCTAACATATCTAATGTCATATCATGTTCAACCCAAAAATGCTCTACAAATGCTAATGCTCTTACAGTGTCTTGCCACGAACCGAGTCTTATAATTTCATCTTCGTCTTCGTTAAATATTGTCCAACGATACGGGTTAGTCCATAATATAACACATACATCTCCTTCTTGGAAATCAAAGTTAAGAATGTTATATAGAATTGCCTTATTGCTATCACCCGGAACAGATATGTTTACTACTTCGATGCCCAACATCTTGCCTAACTGCGCAGGCCAAGATTGTGTATCTCTATCATCAAGATATTCACCATAGGTTAAAGAACAACCGAATGCTATTAATCTATTCATTTTGATAATAATACTGTGTTGCCACCAATCGCAGTTGTATTGATACACACATGTTTTTCCCATACGTATGATTTAAGATAATCTGGTCCACCAGCTTTAGGGCCAGTGCCACTTAATCCGATACCACCAAATGGTTGTGTCTCAACTACTGCGCCAATTTGGTCACGATTAACATAAATGTTGCCTACATGTAATTCATGCGATATATGTTCATGAAACGATGCAATACGTGAATGAATACTTAGTGTAAGACCATATTGTGTTGAATTAATGAATTCAATAATATCATCAATTTCATCTGAGTCGTATATATACACATGTAATAGTGGACCAAAGATTTCTTTATCGAAGTAATCTTTATAATCATTTACTAGATATGCACTTGGTGCAATTGTTAACTTTGGTAGTTCTGCGCCGTTGCGCGACTTAGTAGCAATAAGAGTTTCATTTTCTTCTAGTATTGCAATACGTTCTTGAATACGAGTATATGCATCTCCATCAATTACACGTGATATGTCTGTGCTGATGTCTGTCGCAAAGCCAAGCGTAAGTACTTTGATACTTTCACGCAACATTCTAATAACTTCGTCTGCATTATCACGTTGTAAGAATAAGAAACGTGTTGCTGAACATCTTTGTCCTGCATTACCAAAAGCACCGTTAATTGTATCTTGTACAACTTGCTCTGGGAGACATGTACTATCAGCAATAGTAGCGTTAATACCGCCAGTCTCTGCAATGAATGGGATGATAGGTCCATCACGTTCAGCTAATGTACGTTGAATGCGTTTAGCACTTTCATGTGAACCAGTGAATGTAATACCGTTAATGCGATTATCTGCTACCGCAAGACTAGCGGCTTCTACTTCTGGTTCGCATAATTGCAAAGCACTTAATGGTACCCCACTTGAAAGCATACAAGCAACTGTTGACTTAGCAGTTGTCATTGTCTGTGGTGCACCTTTAGCTAATACTGTATTACCAGATAATAATGCCGCGATAACAGGACCAACGAAAATAGCAAGTGGGAAGTTCCATGGTGCGATAACCATCCAAGTACCACGTGCTTCGTATGTTGTTATATTTTGTTCACCAGTATAACCATTACATTCTGGATTTTCATAAAGTTTCTCAGCTTCTTCTGCATAGTATCGAATAAAGTCAATTGCTTCTCGTACTTCTGCGACTGCATTTGCAAATGTTTTATGAGAGTCATTTACGATACTATGTACTGCTGGTATCATATTATCTTCTAACGCATCTGCATAACTTAATACAATTCGTTTACGTTCTGTAAAAGGAGTTTCTCTCCAAGATTTAGCGCCGTCTTTTAATATTGTAATTGCATCGTGTACTAGTAGAATTTCTGGTTCCATGAAATGATATTCACGTCCCTGAACGACTGCTTGTATCTCTTCCGGGTTAGATAAATCTATACCAGATGAATTCTTTCTTCCAGGATAAAGTTCTCTAAATGATGGTAAGCTATCTTTTGCTTTTTTCATTTCAATGAATGGATCAGTAACTTCACCATTATACACGAAACTTGTATTAGCTCCATTCTCTAATAGTCTGCGTACAAGATACGCCAGTAGGTCTTTATGAGCACCTACTGGCGCATATACTCGTACATCTGTGTTGTGTCTATTGATAACCTCGTCGAATAATCCATCTCCCATACCATATAATTTTTGAAACTCAAATACACCTCCTAAAGTTTCATTATAAAAGAATATAGCCGCTACTGTAAATGGATTATGTGTAGCGTAGGCAGGGCGTATAACTGGCGATGCCATAATTTTTCTAGCACATGCTAGATATGATACATCTGTGAACTCTTTACGAGTAAACACCGGATAATGTAAACCATCTTGTTGCGCAAGTTTGATTTCAGTATCCCAGTAAGCGCCCTTGACTAAGCGTACAACAACTTCTGTTGACGCTTCACTTGCAATATTTTCAAGCGTATCAATAACCCAGAATGCCCGTTTCTGGTACGCTTGAATTGCAAAACCGATTGTTCCTTTTTTAAATCTATATGTCTTTAATAATTCTTCTAGAACCATTATACTAAGGTCTAGTCTAAATGTTTCTTCTGCATCGATAAACATTGTAGTATTATTTTCTTCACATACACGTGCAATTGCTGCAAGTTTCGGAACCATAGTATTAATAACATCTCTGTAATTGTTCATGTAGTATTTTGGATGAATAGCACTTAGTTTGACTGAAATACTATCACCAAATTGTGATGCTGCTTCTATATACTTTTCGTAATACATATTAGCATCTACCCAATTTGTAGACGCTTCTCCTAGCATATCAAATGAATATTTAAATTTTGATTTCTTCTTTTTAATTGCGCCTGTAACAGTTTCACCCATTACATATAATCCACCCATGACTTTCACAACTTCGTGAACCATTTTGCGAACTGTTGGCCATCCCAATCTCTTTACTACAGTATCGTATAATGCAAAACTTTGTGCTTTGGATAATGCGATACCCGAAATAGTTGCATAGAAACTGTTATCTGAGATTTGATCCCATTGCGCTCTTGATAGTTTTTCTTTGATTAATTTATCTTTTGTCTCAGTATCGGGAGTTCTAAGAAGTGCTTCACATAAAGTCATCAGTGCCATACCTTCAGGACCTGATAACTCATATGCTTTCATAATCTTATGTACATAGTGAGTTTCATTAAAACTGTTTTGGATATCCTTCGCATCAGCAATAACACGTTCACGTTCAGTCTTACTAATACGTGCGGCTAATACTAATTTAGGTAGTATCTCATTCTCGTCTATTCGGTAGAAATCATTGTGTGGATATACTTTCATAGTCTTCTACTTGCCTTACTCTTAAACATTCTTCCTTCAATGTATCTAAAGTGGCGGAGTAGGTCTATGTTTATATCATACATTGCTCTTATTTCACCTAGAGTTTTATTATTGTATTTTTCTAGGTCTTGTAAATGTATGTCTTTGTGCCGTCTAGTTCTGCCATATGCCATTCCTAAATCGAAAGCAACTAATTCCCGTTCGCCAAAACGATATATCTTTGGAAAGATATGTATTGCGTAGTATTTATACAAGTTGACGTGCCAATGTTTTAATTTAGATGCATTCCCCATTGTAAAACCTATAACAAATGCTTCATCTTGATTGAGTAATCCCCTGCCCAATAAAACATGAATACAGTCATGTGCTTGTAAGCATATTGCACCTGGTAAAGAGAATGGACTTTTTGGATTTTCGATAAGTTTCACTAGTAAACTTATCTCTACTGAATCGCTCCCAGGTAGCGTGTCAAGCACACTTTGTAACGTCATACTGCCGTTCTCTATTCCTGGATTCCAATCCGAGTACTTCATAAAACTATTTATGATTGTAATAAAAAAGACCCGATAGTCAAAAGACTACCGGGCCAGTTGGCGAAGAGGACTAGAGAATGGGAATGATCCCATCCCTGAGCAGAGAAATCAATCTCTGCACTATTATTTAACACTATATCTTGTAGTATTAACATACTACATTATACAATAGCTAGTCCTCAATCTCTAACATGTCTGGTTCCATGTCTAAACTTTCATTTACATTGAATACTTCAACATCGTCCATCAAAGCCATATGAGCCGCTTGTGCTTCAGTTAATAACTCCATGCGTGAATTTTTTATAAGATACAAATAATGTGGTTCTATTTTTTTCATTATTCGTATCTTACTTTTGTAGCCAATGTTGCTTCAATACAGTCAACGGCGCTGTAATCATGTCCACCAATATGCCAATCATATTCTCCACAAGGAACAGATGATTCTATCCAAGCATAGATTATAGCAGGAATATAATCAAAATCATTCCCATTGTATTCGCCGGTTTCAACACGGAAATCAAGTGTCCACTCTACGACTACCTTTCCATCATCTGAATCTAATACATAATATGTAGGATAACCAAACGCCTCTACAAGTTTATCGTATGTAGTTGTAACTTTCCCCATAAGAGAAGTACCACATGTTCGACCACCTCCATGTTTAATAAAAGAAAGTATATTCATTACGATTTCCCCACTGTAGGATTTTTCCCACTGATAGTATACATTTTAATCATGATACCATCAACTTCTTGTTCAGATAAAAACCCTTTTACAGTATCGCCCGTTTCAGTAATACCAGGAAGCTCAACAAATTTACCATGTTGAAAGCAACCAATCTCATATAAACCTTGATCAGCACCATAACCTGTGTTAATAATGCTGAGTTCATAATCACCAAAATGCAAAATACTCTGTTCGCCCTTGGGCATGTTGGTGGGTGTAAATTTTAAATCTTTAAAACGCATTACAATTTCCTCGCTGTAAGTTTTTCTTTTGGCTGGCCATACATACTGGCAACACCGCCAAGTTTAACTGATTTTTCAATAGCATCATGCTCATTAGAAGCATACTCATACCCAAGAAATACATCATCATACCAAATCTCCCAACAATAATCTACTTGCATTCTGCTGCCTTGAGTGCATCCCAAAGAGATTCTGGAATAACTTGATATCCAAGTGATGCATTATGATTACAATAATCACGATATGTTTTGTGTGCAACTGCTAACATTACGCTACCTCCTTAAAACCAAAACTAGCAACAACATGACGGTTGCCATCTTCGTCTTCGATAAGATCACCAACTGACACAGAAGACATACGATTCAAACGAGTAATATTAGTCTCTGGACCAATGTTACCGATTTCAAATACTTGATCAAGATTGTCAGCTTCGATATAAGAAACAGCGGTGTAAAGACCTTCGTGCAATGCTTTCTCTGCGAGACCTACTGTTTTTTCACCTGAAAAGTCCATGCTCATAGCTGATTTAACATCATGCTTTGGATTAGACACACCTGAAGTAATAGCATCAATATCTGAGTCTGTATAACTGATTTGATAAACTGTATATTTCATAGTGATTCTCTTTCTCTCTTATTACTCTATTAATGTAGCATATATAACAGATATGTCAAGAAAAAAGCGAACAATAAAATCGTTCGCCTTCAATGACTTAGGAATTAATCGTCCCGTACTCCATACCCATAATCAATAACAACCGGGAAACGAGGAATACCATCAGGTGTTAATTCAAAATAACGACACGTAGCCCAGTCTGGAGTTAACTGTGTATCCCATAATTCTTGTAATTGCGTTTGATTACCACGTACACCCGAACCAAACTCGGTGCCATCTTCTAATGCGAGACGGAACTTCTTAGTATGTCCAGCCCAGTTACCTGCACCTTCAAGCATTTCTAATACTTTGAATTCTGATGTGATGAATTCTTTACGCTTCAACAAGTTCTTACTACGTTTGTTTGGCTCATAAGGAGTATCGTTGCGAACCATCTGTCCTTCGTACCCACGCTCCATATAGTCGCTGTACAGTGCGTCTAGCTCTTCTTGGAAACTTGCGTAGTCTGTGTGTACAATATGTACTACATCGCTCTTAACGCTTGCAGCAAGCTGGATACGCTCTTTAAACAGCATGTCTACGTCATACTTGTTATAACAGTCATACACATGATACTGTACTTTAGATTGTACTTCTGCAAGTTCATCCTCTGTAGGAGTTTCATTGCGCACTAGTGATGTAATCTTATTGAAGTTTGCTTTGTATTCGTGATTGTATAATTCACCATCTAATACGATGCTAGGGTTTGCTTCTAAGAATGGTTTGACTGATTCCCAGATGTGATTACATGTGAGAATAGCTTTACCGCTACGTGTCCACAGTCCGTCTTTATTTGCTACACAGCGAATGCCATCTAGCTTTGGTTGACTGTATCCGTGGTCTTGTCTGCGCTTTGTGTAATCAGCGGCAAGCATGGGTTCAAATTTATCGTAAGAATCGATATCATCAATATCTTCAAAATATTCTTTCTCAATGCGAATATTCCAAATGTTCTGTGCTTCACTAATAGCTTGTGTACGAGCGTTAGTCGCATTTACTTTGCCGATATTCTTTGGCTTACTTGCGTTCCACTTACTAGTAACTTTCTTACCTTCTAGTGTTCCTGCAATAGTACGATATCCTGCAACATCATCATCGTCCCAGCCGTACTGCATGATCCATGAACGAACTTTGCCATTGGAGTCACGTTTAAATAATTCAGTGAGTGATTCAATATTTTTCATATTCAAATCCTTTATTAAATATTTTTAAGTCTTTGTGAGAATTTTTCTATCTTAGCAACGTTCCAATCAGCACCAACAATGTATTCATGTCCTACAAGTTTTTCTTCATGTGTACGAATTTCGATTAGAGTATTACCCAAATCATATTTGTTACTGATACCATATTCAGTAACAAGCGAGAAAGCACGGTCTGCCCAACGAGGATCTTCAAGCATTGTAATACAACGAGTAACTGCATTGAGTTTATTTTCAATTGCTTTACGCTCAGGGCTAAAACTCATTTCGATTGACTTTAGTGCTTTTTCCATTGCTGGGTTTGACATGTGATTCTCTTTTCTCTTGATTACTTAATTAATATAGCACCGATTCGAGATTTGTCAAGTATTAATATTTAACACCAAGTGCTTTACGTCCGGGAGTTGCGTAATCTTGATTTGTATTTGTCTTATATGCATGACAACACTTACATAGTGTTTGTAAATTTTTACGTCTGTTATCTATTGGGCGTCCATTGATATGATCTACATCTACCATTCCAAATCCTACAAACGTTGTTGTTGTGCATACAAATCCTAAACGACCATCTACGTTTTCACATGTTGGTTGCTCATTTAAATAGAAACGATACGGATGCAAACTATTCTGATATTGCAACCAGCTATCCCATCCATTTTCTTTTGCTTGATATTCTTGATGCTCTCTTACACTAGAAAATCCTGCATTTACGGCAACTACTTCTGCCATATTCTTCAAGCCGCGATTTGCTGCTACTTTGCGAGAATGATGCTTTCCGCATACATATCCATTTTCAACATTGTACTCTTCACGTACCCAAACTGATTTACGATATTTTGGATTATCTAATGAAGTTGTTAATTGTGCTTGATTGCAACAACCAGTTACTTCGCACATTGGGATTAAATTATTCATCGACATGGTGTCTTTCTCCGTTGTCATGTGATTCTATTCATACACAAGGTATATCACATAATGATATACCCTGTCAATTAATTTATTACTTCAAATATAAAGGGCCTGTCCACTGGACAGTGTATCCACCGTCAATGATGTTACCACGAGCAGCGTTACGAGCAGGAGCATTGTAACCTGCAGCTTTCAGAATATCGCCTTTCTTAAACAACTTGTCGTTTTCAGACTTAACGATAAAACCCCAAACAGCACGATTAGAAATAACTTTGATATACTTCTGACCTTCTTTGATTTCGAGACCATTATTAAAGTCATCAATCATCTTTACATTATGCTCAGACAGTTCTTTAGTGCCACGGCGTGTTGTAAAGTTCAAGTAGTCAGTCTTAATTGTTTCAAGCAATGTGTTGATTTCGTTTTGCATAATGATTCTCTTTTCTCTCTGATTACTTAATTAATATAGCATCAGGGTTTTAATCTGTCAACAAAAAAACGCAGTAAAGAATCCTGCGTTTTCAATGACTTATAAAATAATTTAAATTATAATAGCTTTTGTAAGTAGTAATATTCTTCTATTGCGAATCGTCTTTTAGTATTTCGATTTCTGTTGACGGGATTTATATTATTTCTAGTATATGCTTCAATCTCATAATAATATTCTAACCATATTATGTTATCAGTTTTAATAAACACTCTATAATCGTCTGGTACCATTGAATGTATCACTGAACTACTGTCTTCATACTCCCATAATGATTGTGGAATAAATGCATACTTCTTAGTAATATTCCACTCATGCATTGGTTCATAGTACGAGATATCATAAGGAGTTGTTGGAATTCGAACTCTTTCGGGTATTAGTGTAGGGAATATCATTTATTAAACTTTTTATATAGTCCAGTTAAGTCTACTGGTGCATGAATTTCTTTTTTTGTTACATTAGATTTTTTAATGTACACTCGCCAAGCACCTTTGTTAGGGTCGAGCCTTTCACAACGTAGTGCATAAGGATCAGCAGATACCCATCCTTGAAACTCTGCGCTCATTAATCCGTGACCGATTACAACTACAATTTTTTTAATGTGTTTATTATAACAATCTTCTGTTACTGTGCGATACTCTTTCCAAGCACTGTGAACTGTCTTGCCGTGTAAATCAAGTTTCGCCATGCTTTTCTTTGTTCCAAGCAAAGCGGCCACTTAACATCACAAGATTAGTTTTATTAGGTTTATTAATATTATACATATTACGTTCATTAACGAACATAATTTTGTTAAGTCCCATGTTAAGTTTATTTGGACCAACGATTAAATCAGCATTTCCTTGTGTCACTATAAAGAATACACCAGTTGGATTTTCATAATCTTGACTAATTTGTGATTTACTTGTGAATGGCTCACTGAATATATCAGCACTGATATCACTAATACGAGTACCAAGTATGGTATTGATATGGTCAATGATTTCGATGATATCATCTTTATTGCCAGTTATAACAAGTTTAGTTAATTTCTTAGCAATAGTATTACTAATAGTTCCCATAACTTTGCTATTTGGCATTGCATATTTTTTATTAAATGCGTTTCTTGCTAATTGACTCATTAAGCACCTTTATTAAGTAGACCACCGTCTCTGCATTCTTCAACAAAGTCATTATAATATTTTGGGTATTTAATCATAACATGCTGTACAATAGCATTGTAATCACGTGTTTCACTGCGGTTTGTTTCAATTACTCTATCTGTAAGATTTACAATAGTAGTTGCTTCCTGCCACCAACGCTTGCGCACTCTAGTAACAAAATACACTTGTTCTACCATCTGCCATTGTCCGTCTGTTCCAAAATTCTTCATTGATGTGTTTTGTCCTGGTGCTGGGACAAATGCGTGTTGTAATACAATATATGCTTTTTTCGCCATTATTTTTCTACTCTTATCTTTCCATGTTCAATAACAAGTCTGCCACTAGTATTTAGCATAACTGTAATCCAACGTTTATCTTTATTCCACTTAACTGGTAATTGTAAATCTTCGCACATCTTTTCTATTAATTCAAATCCGTATCCAAATGTATGCGGGTCTCCTATGATTACACTTTCTAATTCTCCATCTAAAATCTTACGTTCAAAGTGTTTAATACAAAAATGTAAATCATTAGTATCATTGATTGCGATTTTAAGATTGTCTCCTTCTTCAATTAATCCTCTGAATGGGTTTGGCGGGTCTCTATTTTCTGCCATATAACTGAGTGTACGATGTAAATCTAATAGGTAATCATCATACATATCATGCTGAATTATTGTTCTCGGAGTATAGTCATCCATGTTAACCTGCGATATGTTGAAGTTCTAGTAATGTTGCGCTCAAGTTAATTTCAGGGTCAGCTACAAGAGCATGATTAACAAGACCGTCACGAATACAGATTAGCGCACGGCCTTGTACCATATCATCTTCTCCGAACCAATCTAAGTTCTCATAGAGTTTGCGAAATACACCTTCATATTCTTCTGCACGTGCTTTTGATACAATGAGTTTACGTGCTTCTGAAATCTTACCCAATTGAAATAGTGCAACATACTCAAGAATCCAATCACTCTCTCCGCTTTCGCCAGCCCCAGGAGCTTGTAGCTTACCATCTACAACGTTCTGTTGTACCATATTAATGCACTTACGCAAATCAGGATACGTTGAACGTACATAAACATCAAGAGTTTCTAAGTCTACATCTACACTTTCAGTGATAGCAATAGTTGCCACACGTGCTGTGAACTCTTGTGTGTCTAGCTTCTCAATATGATATCCCTGACAACGAGAATGAATAGCAGGGATTACTTTGTTTGGATAATTACATGTCAGAACAAAACGACATGTTGTTGAATATGTCTCCATCATGTTACGCAGAATTGCTTGTGCGTTTGGTGATAGATAGTCTGCTTCATCTAGCAAGACGTATTTAAAATCTCCAGAGAACGGTAGCGAACTAGCAAAGCCATTAATCTTTGTCCTCATAGTGTCAACGTTGTTTTCGTTAGATGCGTTAATCATCATCACGTCACCGCCGTCAACTCCTAGTTCATTCAGCAACACTTTAGCTAGTGTTGTCTTACCGGTACCTGCTGATCCGGAGAACAGTAAGTGTGGGATAGCGCCGCTATCAACCCAGGAACTTACTTGTTTTTTCTGTTTAGTATCACGAAATACATAGTCCTTAACAGATGTAGGACGATACTTTTCTACCCATAATTCTTTCATTATTATCCACTCACAAATTTATCTTTAGGTCTATACCAATTCTTCTGATTGTGCAATCGACCCAATAGTTCTTGTATTTCGTGCATTTCGTCTTTTACACGTTCACTCGTTTCACCCATTGCTATAGCTAATCCTCTGCGACCTGCTTTAGCTCTTAATGCGTCTTCTATAATCTCAATATCACGTATGCTTAATTCAAATTTTTTATTTGGTTTCATAACAAACATCCATTACCAAACTCCTAGTGTCTTTCCATTCCCTGCTATTATAGCACAACACGTAACAATATGCAAGACAATCCAGAAGGTTCTGAACCATAAAGCACGTTTAACATCTGCTTGTGTAATAGGGAGAAATTCAGGCTTATCATCATCAGTGATACCAATTGGCATACCGACTGTTCTTGCCCACATTTTAAGGAAGCGTCTTTGTCCGCTCATAGTCACCTCAGAGTTGTGTATAGATTGTATAGACTAATGCTACTTGTGCAACGGTCGATACTAGTACAAGAAATGTCAATCTATCTAGTCTACGTGTAATACGCTTAAAAATCTTTGCACGACTTGCTAATGATGCATCTACATTATTGGGAGTAGCATCATCTAGGCCCCATGCAACATAATCAATTTTAGTGTTCTTTTTTGCCATCTTTATTCCCTTCTAGTACCCATAGCTTAGAACAATAATAACATGCCGCCCATGGTTTGTCAACTGTTACTTTTATACTGAATAGTGGATGATCCTTGTTATCGCAATATCCGTTAAATTCTTCACTAAGTGTTACTTTTTCTTTTTTGGCCATAAGTTCTGCTTTGCTTTTTTGCTTCGCTTCGTATTCTTCTTGGCTTAAATTGTAGCGAGACTTTCTCATTTGTCCCAAGGCATCTTATTATTTTTCTGGTGAAAGTATTCTTTGTGCAATTCTTCCATTTGATTGTATGTAAATCTATGTTCGCAACCATACTGTGCAGAACTACTAAAACGCACAAATCTATCTTTTGGATCATCACCTTTTTTTGGTCCCACGAAGATATCTGTTCCACGTGCTTTTCCAGTCCATTCATCTTCCCATGATGTAATCATATCTTCGAATTGGTCTTGATCCCACAGATACGTAATACCAAATGTTTCATTAATCATCACAGTTAGCTTCACACGCTCACGGTGCTTAAAAAGGTAGAGCTTGAATAAATCTGTGAATGGTTTGTTATAATCTTTATTCATTATAATCCTTGTTCTATTCCACTGTCAGACCATAGCCATTCAGTTTGTGTTGTTATTTCAGAAATGACTAGTTCATGGTACTTCGCAGCTTTTGGTTTGCTTGCTTTGATTTCTGCCATGTACTTCTGTGCTTCTACGATATCATTAAAAGTTGCGACTACTACTGTATCTTCTACACGTGGATGATATACTATCTGTATTAATTGCATTATTCACCTACCTTAGAATATTCAACAACTTCATTTCCATCTGCATCAGTACGGCGAGACTTTACTTTCAAGAAACCATTATCTTCAAGTATTGTAATCATGCCATTTGCCCCATCTATGACTCCGACTTGTTTACCATAATAGCGTCCCATCAAAAATAAAATAATTCCTAATACTACGCCAATCCATCCAGGGTTAATACCTAGTGAATATGCAAATGCGTTAACGTCAATCATCGAGTCGCCTCCTCAAAAGTTTTCATTACTTGTTTAATATACTATACACTGTATAGGTTGTCAAGTCTATTCTTTGATTATTTTCTCTAATTTAATGTATTCTGTTCTAGTATTTGGTATATATCTCCAAACAGTTATACCATCACGTTCTATTTCAAACACTGTCTCTTGAATACCAATACTAATAATAAGTGCTTTCTCGCTGTCTAGATATACTCTGTCTCCTGGTTCAAATCCTGGCTTACGTTTAAATGCCAATCCTTTTGCAATGTTAGTTGCAAAGTCTTTGAACCATATAGTGATAATCACAGATACTAGTATTGCAATCCAAGGAAGTAACATATCTGTCAAGTTCATACTTAATTCTGATAATTCCATAGTTTGTCTCCTCTACTCTATTTATGAGGCAGTACAAAACTCCTGTCGGTTGCTAAGTAACATACCGTGATATATTGCCAGCATGAACCATCACAATTTATATATTCTGTTTGTCTACATACATTATATGCATGTGGTTGTATTTTAAAATCATAATCAATCATATCAAGATAATAACGTTGATAGAATTCTAAACGTCTTCGTTCTTCCATACTCATGAATACAGTATGTATGTCATTGTTTATACACCAATCAATTTGTGGCTTTAAAATATGTTCTGTAACTCTCGAATTTCTGAAATTATTACTACGCTCAAATTGAAATGCACGGTCCATGACACGGGCGATACCATTTTGCTTCCAATAAAATTCATTGACGCCTCCCATACCTAAAGGAGTGTTGTCGTTATATGCAATAAGAAACATAGAGTATTCGTCTAGTCTATCCCATAATGTGTCATAAAGATGCTTGTTTTCATCCTGATAAATATCAGCATATTCAACATAATGTTTGTACGCTCGGTTGCGTTCTACCATATCTGTTGCAATGTTATGAGTGGTTATAGTCATGAATACTAACTTTGTAAATTATAATGATGAACTATCATTAATCTGTTCCAACATTATAACAGACTTTGATTTTAATGTCAATACGATTTTGCAAATAGAAGATTGTGCAGTTGTAAATGCAGTAAATTTAAAGAAGTGTAATGTTTGGAAAACAGATTCATCTTCTGCTGAATTTTTATTTAAACCAAACAATGAACTCACACAATTCATTAAGATGCAAGGCGCAGAATTATCTAACTTAAATAATAATTCTACGCCCATTGATATTTACGGTACTAACTACTACTTACTTTAACCGTTTATTTGCAAATCTTTCAGCCGCTTGCTGAACACTAATATCTGCATTTTCTGCCGCTTCAAATATATCTGCAATACGAGAATTCAAATCAAACGTAAGTGCATTATGATAATTCTTGTTTTTGAAATCCAATGCTACTGCTACGACCCCGCCACAGTTAGCAATAAAGTCAGGTACATAATTAATGCCGATAGTTCTTGCTATTTCTGCGTCTCCTAAATTAGAGAACTGATTGTTTGCTGAACCGCAAATGTAATCTGCTTTCATCATATTAAGAGATTTCATATTCACTGTCCCACCCAAAGCACACGGCACGTACATGTTCGACTTAGTTGTAAATACTTCTTCTTTTGATAATTGTTCTATTGGATAATTACTATCAAACTGCTTATATGCATCTTCCCATGGATCATACGCTTTGACGATGCCGCCTGCACGTATAAGCATTTTAGCAAGCACCCCACCAACTTTACCTAGACCTTCTACGACAAACACAGTTCCGTCTAGCTTACGATTGTCTTTTTCTAGTAATGCACCTATTGATGAATATACACCAAGTGCGGTTGGCTTTGAACTGTCTAGTTTGATGCCGGCGACATAACTTGTGCCATCATTCACTTTATACAAGTCTTCTGTATTAACTCCGACATCACCGGCGCAAATATACTTACCGTTAAGTAAGTTAACAGTTTTACCAAGTTTCTGAAATGCTAATTTTCTATCTTTAATCTTAGAAGCATTTACTGTTGTCTTAGCTCCGCCATGGTTAAGCCCTGCGGCTGCATTCTTAAAGGTCATACCTTTAGATAGACGTAGGGCATCATTGAGTTGTGATTCGAATGTGTCATACTTGTAACACCTGATCCCACCAATAGCAGGTCCAAGTTTCGTATTATGTAGTGCGATGATTGCATCTAAACCTGACTCATCATCTGTAGCGTGGATGACTCTCTCATAGCCATCGTGTGGAATATCTTTAAATCCCATATGTCTGCTCCTACTGAGAATTAATTTTTAACTAATTCAAAGTAGATTCGAGGTTGCGACTGCTTTGCTCCCTCACGCTCCCAATGTAAATTTTCAACTTTGCAGTTGTACTTTTGTGCATAAGAAGCGATACGGTCTTCGCTCCAATCGAAAAACTGAATCCACTTTGAATTCTGATTTTCGTGCTGTAATCCTGGATTAACTCTAAAGAATAGAGTACCACCGGGTTTGACCAAACCAATTGACTTCTCTAGTCTAGGCTCAATATCAGCTTCATCACCGAAATTAATGCTACCAAACACAATAGCATGGTCGAATGAATTTTCTGGTTCATCAAGATCCAGAATATCTATCTCTAAATCTGCATTAGAGTTAAACGGATCAACTCCAACTAGATTATTAATCTTGTCTTTAAGAAGATTATTCCCACAACCAATGTCAATAACACGCTCTGGTATAGTAATATTGATTTTAAAAGAAACGCCCTCGTTGCTATAACGATAGTTTGACCAATTCGGTTTCCAAACATTTCTGAAATAATTTTCTAGAATTCGAATATTAATCCATTCAGTAAGTTCTATTGTGTGAGTTGGGCAATCTTCTACAGGATTACCGTTGAAAAATATCTCACTGACTTGAGGTTCTAATGGTTTCTCAAAATCTAACATACTAAGTATGGCATTATATATCTTTTTATTCATACTTGTATTTATTAGAATGGATCAATGCAACTTCCACATCATCATACTTTTCCATGTCTAATTTGATATCATGATCTCCTAAGGTATATGTTAACCATTTTTCTGAGAATTTTTCCCAACCAGTAAATCTACCTACAAATGAGTTTGCTAATTTATTTTCAGTTTCAATATAGTGTTGCATATGGTCATCGTTGATGTACCACTTATACTCTGGGTATGTAATATCCCAGCCGCCTGCTTGTTTCCACCAATCGAAGCATTCCTGATCCCCACGTCTAACTAATAGAATATTAGCATTGGGGACGTTACGATATAACCACCAAAGACTATATGCAAACTGATGGCACTTTACCATTTTTGCGCCAGTTCCCTGTCCGTCCCAAGCTCTGTCACATTCTGTTAAGAAGCTATCAGCATCGTTCTCATAAAACTTTTCTAATCTATGAAAGTCGTGTCCCAGCTCCATTCCTGGACCAAAGTAATTACCTTTGTGTCCAGTGAAATCACCATGTTTGTATACACGCCAATCTGTTTCATCAGCGGTATTGTAATTATAGTTTTCCGTGATTAGTTGACCGATGCCACTCCATCGTGATCCCGGTGCCCCTACTAAAAATGTATAATCAACCTTGTTTATCATAATACGCTTTCAGTTGGTCAAATCCGCCAATGTATTCATCGTCTAACCAAATCTGTGGCGCTGTTCTTGGTACAACATTAATTGCTGCCGCGCGTTCAAATAGCTCCTCACGCTTCTCTGGGTTTGTTTGAAAGTTATGTTCTGTTACTTCAACCCCCTTCATGTCAAGCAATAATTTTGCTTGTACACAGAACGGACAACCGTTCTTGCTATATACTTCTGCTTTACTCATCCCACAAATGCTTTCTCTAATACGAACTCGCCTTGCTCATTGGCATTGCCTTCTGTGCAACCAAGGTCATCTATAAAATATTTTCTTAGTTCCATGTTCATTTCATTGCTTCCGCAAATCATAACACGATCAAGTTCTTTATCAAACTTATCGATATTTAGTTCTGTTTGAACCTTACTAGTATACAGGGCGTCAGTAATGCGTCCCCGAGTGACGTAATCTTCACGTGTGACTGTTGGGTAAAACAAGAACTTACCTTGTGTAATCTCTCCCCAAATCTCATGGTCATTCAGCCCCTCTAAGAAATCTTTGTATGCTAGTTCTGCAATCTCACGTGTTCCCCACATTAAGATTACATTGTCAAAGTTATCGTAGTAGTCTAGTGAACGAACAATGCTCATAAACGGTGCTACGCCTGTACCAGTCGCCATTAAGTAGAGATTGCGTCCTGGTTTGATGTTGTCCATTACAAGTGTGCCGACAGCTTTTGTATTCACTAGCATTTCATCGCCTACTTCAATATGCTGTAGGCGTGATGTCAGTGGACCGTCTTGTACTTTGATTGAAAAGAATTCAAGATAATCTTCATAATTGGGAGAGGCGACGGAGTAAGCACGGAGCAGTGGCTTGCCATCGACCTCAATCCCAATCATTAAAAACTCGCCATCCCGAAACTTAATGTTAGGAGAGCGAGTTGTTTTAATACGAAATAGTCTATCGGTGAAGTGTTCTACTTCAAGAACTTTTTCTTTTTGAATTGCCATTATTTCTTTTTCTTTTCTGCTTCGCAAGTTCTCTTGCGTAAGTCGCTAGTGCTAAATCGGTGATCACGCTCATTGAAGAATATTTCAATATCTCTAGTCTTGCAGATATCACTACCTGTGAAATCTTTATCTCTATATTCTACACCGAGAATACGAATATCAATATGCATACCACTAAGAATATCAATCAAGTCGCTTTCTGTAGAGTATGGGATAATTTCATCAACATACTTGCTGCCGCGCAATTGAATATACCGTTCTACTACGCTCTGTACTGGGGAATTCTTTGTTGCTCTATCAATCGTAGGATCAGTCTGTAATGCTACAATTAGATAATCGCACTGACGCTTTGCTTCTTCAAGCATGAGAACGTGACCCGCGTGTAGCAAGTCGAATGAACTACATGTAAATCCTATTTTCATTTTAAATTTAAATCCTCATTAAAAAATCTGCAGCATCCATTTCATTGCGAAAATGTATTGTTGCCACAGAGGTATATCTTTCTAAATGGCAGGAAAAGTCTCCCTGCATATAGCGGGAGACTAACTCTTTTCTAAGTTGTTTGCCATCGCCACTAAAGGATACTACTACCGAATACGGTAGTTTTACTTCCTTATTAGTCGAAGACTTTACTAAACTTAATTCCATTATACCTTCGTTGTTGTACTTTCATAAGTACGATTGAACTGATTATTTACTCTAACAAATGTTGTACACTTTGTCAACTGGTTTAATTGATTAGCGCCAACATATGTACAAGTTGATCGAATTCCTCCTAGAATATTCTGAATCGTATCTGCTACTGCACCACGATATGGGACAAGTACTTCACGTCCTTCTGATGAACGATAGTCTTTAAGTCCACCAAAATGTTTTGTGTTTGCTGCATCACTACTCATACCGTAGAATTGCACAAACTGTTTTTCTTCAGTGCGAGTTACTTCTTTTGTTTGGTCTCCTGTGGAATCACGTACTAACTTGCTTACATGCATCAACACTTCGTTTGTTTGATAGTACTTGGTAATTACTTCACCGCCACCTTCATCGTGTCCAGCAAACATTCCACCTAACATTACAAAGTCTGACCCAGCAGCAAATGCCTTAGCGACATCGCCAGGGCATGTACATCCTCCATCAGCGATGATGTGACCTCCAAGGCCGTGTGCGGCATCAGCACATTCAATAACAGCAGATAACTGAGGATAACCAACCCCTGTTTGAATCCGTGTAGTGCAGACACTACCAGGACCGATGCCCACTTTAACAATATCCGCGCCATTTAGAATTAACTCCTGTGTTTGATCTGCGGTAACTACGTTACCTGCAATGATTACGATTTCTGGATAGTTTTCACGGAATGTCTTTACATAGTCAACAAAGCGTTCACTGTAACCATTAGCAACATCAATACACACATACTTTACGTTACTGCCTACTTTGTCATAGACATTATGAAACTTCATTTCATCTGCGGCAGTAATACCAATACTTACAGCAACATGATCTGTACGTATAGAACGAGTAGAAAAGTAATCAGTAATTTCATCTGCGCTATATGTTTTTACAAGACATGTGAACATACCGATATTTGCTAATACATCAGCTTGTTCAAATGTACCAACCCCATCCATGTTAGCCGCCATAATAGGAATACCATTATAATGTTCTTGCTTATAAACTAACGGATAACCATCTGGTAATACATTAGTATCTACATATGGTTTGTAATTGCGAAATGCAAACTGTCTATTCAAGTCTACATCTTTACGAGACCCTAGTGTACTTCGTTTTGGACGAATTAGCACATCACTGTAATCTAGTAATACTTCATTTTCTATACGCATTGTTTTTCCTAATTAATAAATCTTTGGACCGTCTGTTGAAAACTCTAGTCCTGCCGCTCTTCCATTCACTTTTAATCAAAATCTTTATGTTCTCCTATTTCGCGGGTTTGATCAAACCGCCCAGCCATCCAGTCGTATTCTTTTAGCCAAGCCCCTTGATACTCCCATTTGCAGTTGTAGGCGAACCACATGTGCCCCACAAAGACCCATCTTAGCCACACCCAGTAACCATCCATTGTATAAGTGGGGAATAGAGCAAACTTGCGTTTATAGGTTATTGAACCGTCCTTGGGTAGTTTTCGTATCATAAGCTCTTCTCCTTGTAGAAACCCTGAACCCATTGAGAACAGATAAGCCATTCTTTTGTTTTAAACAAATTAATAAATCTTTGGACCATCAGTTGAAAATTCTAGTCCTGCCGCACTACCAATATATTTTTTGTATTTTGAATTGTACTGTAAATTAATAGTCATGCGACCAATAAAACATTGTACGTATGAATTCTCTGCGAAACGATCTACGAGTGCAGTAGATGTTTTATTGTTGTCGATGCATAGAAGTTCACATTCAGGATCATACTGCATCTAGTTCTTCCTGTTCTTCTGTTTCGAACACTTTTCCATTTTCATCACACGGAGTAATTTTTGGATTACAATGAAATTCAAAAGCTGAGTCAACA
>Ga0257126_1000258_pt1 | contig 44139 bp, 37 predicted proteins | sample SI060_120mmetaG_FD_190151 | JGI IMG/M metagenome (GOLD analysis project Ga0257126, IMG submission 190151) | Marine microbial communities from Saanich Inlet, British Columbia, Canada - SI060_120m | ecosystem: Environmental > Aquatic > Marine > Inlet | place: Canada: British Columbia | collected... | reverse complement strand
TTTTGTTTGTTTGAGGGTTTTCTTGATCATCTTTTAGTTTGCATAAGAAGCCCACGTTGTAATAATCCGCCACCAGAATTTCCTTCCAACTCTATCTCATGAACTACTAATTCTTCCTCATCATCTTCTTCATAATCATCTTCACCAAGTTCTCGGTATGTTTTCATTAAAACTGTAAACAATGAGCCAAAGAAAGTTAGCCAAAGAAGGAATGGAATGAAGTCTAAAGGTGTATCAAAGTTACTCCAATAGGTGAAAAAGTCCTGATTTTGAACGATTGAACTACGCATTTTATCCGCATCTGAGTCGCCAATTGTCGAAGATGATTGAATCTCAAATACTGGGGCTAGATCACTAAATGAAGGAGCTGTTTTCATTTCATTGCTATCTCTTGTATCCAAATAGAATCTGGTTGTGGAATCTCCTGCAATAATCAGTCCGGATAATTGTTCTGATTGAACCTTTATTTCACTGCCTAAGTAAATTGGTAATGCGCTAGGAGTGGCATCGAGAAGTGAATATGTTTTGAGTAAGTTTGCTTGAATTAGACGTTGTGTTGGGTCCACTGATGCTGAACAATCATAGACTGGTATTCCCTTTACCTCTGACTCTTCAGAACAAGTAATATCGGCAACAGCATATCCTGAAACATCTAATTTGTCGCTATTTCCTGAAATAAAACCGCCAGTTGTACCAGATATTTCTTCTTGAGTTATCAGCCCAAGGGTAGCCTCAAACATTCTATCATTGCGCCATGAAGATTGTGAGGTGCCGTCTTGTTGAATGAGTTCTGCCTTCTCGCAAACTGTTCTCTCACCAGTACAAATTGTGTAATTTGTTCCATCACCATTAGAGATACTGTTAGAACTGTAGAAAGTTTTGTTAGATTCTAAAGACGCCCAACCTACACTCATATCAGATGAGTCTCCTGATAACAAATATGCGCTAACTGGGTCATGCCAGCCTAATAACCAATTATTTACTGATTGTGTTAGATATGGTTGTGCACCAAAACTATTGATGAGAAAATCTCCGACAAATCCGTTGAATATATCATTGAAAACAAATTCTTGAAGGGCTCTTGCTTCATTTAGTGTTATACCGTATGCTGTAGCGATTGTTTGTAAATTCCAATCACTTACAACGCCTTCAGCCCCTAGATAACCTGGTGCTGATTTGCCTGATAATTCCCCGTATAGGAATTTGGTTGCTCCATTAGAAGTGGTTAAACCTAGAGGCCCGTACAGTAGTTCGCCTGCCTTTTCAAGAGTTAGATTGATCGCTGGAAGTGAGGTTTGAGTTTGCCAATCTCCGCCTTGATTCAGGCTATATTGTAAGAATCCGCCACTGATTGGGTCTGTAGAGCCAAAGGTTGTATTGACAAATTGCTTAGCGTTTATCTTACCAGTACCGCCAAGTAAAGCGAGTTGTAATGTCGAGTTCGAACTTGCCCACCCTTCTGCCCATTGTAGGACTCCATCAAATTGTTCTTGGTTTAATCCGAAGGTTGTTTGTGCTGATGTTGGGGTTAATTTCAAAAATTCGCTTAATCCAAAACCAGTGCCGCCTGAGTTCTGCGCTAAAAGACCCATTGGGCTACTTGTTCCATCGCCGTTTTCTAGTAAATTAAGACAGTCAACATCGTCAAAATCTATGTCGAGTAAATTGTTTAAACGGTCTGCAATATCTTCGCTATCAGTATAGGGTGAGCCGCCGCCATTGGATTGAAAGTTAAGTCCAATACCAATGTATAGCGACCAATCTCTAATGAAAGTTTGAGGATAGTCTATAGTTTCTGTTTCCGCAAAACCATCATCGTCAAGGTCGATCATTTCAGTTGCTAGATATCCATATGCAGTAGCACGCTTAATTGTAGTCGAATCGTTTGGATTGGCTTCGACTTCAGATAATAATGCCTCAGGCTCGCCCATCGACATGAAAGCAACGGGTCCAGCCTCTACAGTTAGTGAAATATCGAATTCTTCATCTAAAGGATGTACTGAATTATACAAAGCCTGGTCAATACCATCAAGGAAATTGGCCAGTGGCAATATATTCCCATCAAGAGTATTGGGTAGAATTACGCTGACTTGGCCTGATGCCTCAGCAGCGGTGAGTGCTGTGTAGGAATAAGAGCCGAAACCGGCACCTCCAACTGCATTAGACGTTGTAGTGATAAATTGTGAAGCGGCAATACCTGCTTGTGTTGTATTGAGGTCTTGGCCCATCATCCCACTGGCAAAACCAATTTTTGTTAATTCCATAATTCCGTTTATTGCTGAACCTGTTGCACCGATTAATTGTGGCCTAAATTGGATATTTAGTTGGGTTAATTCATCATCACATGAATTGGAACTATCCTCTGAACATTGATAGGATTTAACAACATTATAGGTTAGTTCTCCGTTTTCTTTATCATGTTCGAGTAATGTTTTCTCCGAGGTTATTTCATAGGTGTAAGGTCCTTTTTTCTCATACCTTGGTTGGGCATTTTGTTCTATTACTTCATCGAGATTTGATAAACCCCAAGCGAAATAATCACGGGTTGTTGTTGAAGTAGCCCAATCTTCCTCGATGCTATCGCAGTCTCCATCACTGCCGCATGCTGAATCTAAGGGGAATGTCGCGAAGTTTTCCTCTACTGCGCCGGGGACTGCGCCGGTAAAAATAACTGGTAAAGCAGTCATGTTTACAATTAAGCAAATGGTTGCCAAGGATAACAGAGCCTTGTTCAAAACGGAGGTCTGCATAGATATTAATCAATAATTTAGGTAGTTAAACATTGAGCCGTCTACCTAATACAAACTAAGAATTATCTAGTATTTCACTTACCTTGACAGGTAAATAACTAGGCAATGATGGATTTTTTGTTCAGCCTTCGATTACTGGGCACATCTCGTCGTTCTCATCGATAACAACGGCATTGGCCCAAAGAAATTTATTTCTTTGTTGTTTAATCTTAAGCTTACAATATATTCTAACTGTGGTTGTAGACATATTAACAATATTTTATTGTCTTTGGAAGTATATCAAAGAATTGGTTAAAAACCTAAAATTTACCTTATGATGTTTGTAATATGGTATTTTATTTCTGTAAAAGAGTCATAAAAATACCAAATTATATATTAATTGGAAAAAAAGTTGTTAGTTATTTCACAAACTTATGACCGATGGTTTGAGGTTGAGATTTTGTTTCGCAGGTTCATGGCAGGTAGGAGGCACACTAGGGCAACGCTTCTAGTTCTGGTTTTCATATCAGCATCCTTTTCAGGATGTTTTGGAGAAAATGAGGTCGATGGTGTTAGTTCGGCGAATGATGTTGTGGTTACACCTGCTATTCTTTCTGGTGGTGTTTTTCAAGGGCTTACTATTGCCGCTGAAAAGGATCTCTCAGCCTTTATCCCGTATCTAATAAAGAACGATGATACCGGTTATGTTCAAAACTCAACTGTTGTTGATTTAGAGGCTGGAGAATCTGTCTTGTTAAACGTTTTAGCCCCACCAAGAACTGATACTGCGGTTGTTTTGATTGGAGATTACGGTCGAGAAAATTGGCCGATAAGATTTGTTGATGAGTCATGGAAAACATGGTATGTCAGAAATGGATATGATTTAGATGATAATCCTGGGATTAAAAGAATTGAAGGAGTCAATGGAAGTATTGATACCATCACATATTCTAATGAGAGTGATGGTCCAGTAATTGCCACCACCATTCCCGTCAAAAGAGATATGGCTGCTGCGTATAGTGAAGCCGATGGTGGTAGACATTCTATGGGTGTTGTAGATGGTAGAACTACTTTCAATTATCTGAATATGCTTTCTGATGAGTCTGCAGACCCGAGTGACGCTGCTGATGGTGCAATCGGCTACCTGGACAGGTGGGCGGGTCAAGGAAATCTTGCTTACGAAGATGCTGCTCAATACCTTATTCAGACACTAGAGAACTTCGGTCTAGAAGTTATCACTCAGAGATTTGTCTATGATTCTTTAATGACTGGTGCACAAAATCCTGAAGCATACAATATATGTGGATATAGATTTGGAAGTGAAGACCCGAATAAGTGGATGGTTTTTGGAGCTCACTTTGATATTGCTCCGCCGGTTAATGGTGGAATGTTAGACCCTCACATATTTGGTCGAACATATGGTACTAGAGTTGGTGCTTATGACAATACTGCTGGAACAAGTATGGTTCTAACTGTTGCTGAAGCAATGGCGGGATATGAGACACGTAACACAATGGTTTTCTGTTTATGGTCTGGTGAAGAAGGTGGGAAACGAGGAAGTGATTTCTGGACTGATTATTGGGTTAAGGAAGACAACCCAGATGTTGAAGTTACAAATTATGTAAATCTAGACATGGCTGGTGTTAACTGGCCAGGTGGCGGTGGCGCTCCTTGTGGCAATGGTCATGGTGGAGGAGATGGTGATTGTGACCCAGAACCCGCAATAGATTCTGATGGATATCCAAAAGACGAGGAAGTTTGGCCTATGAGAGTATACATAGGGCCAAGCCTTGAACATGATGTGATGAATCAGCCTGAAATGGTTGGTCTGGCAATGTGGATTGGTTCTGATGCTATTGGTGTAGAAGAACAAATGTCTCCTCTACTCGGTACGGGATATGATGCTGAGACTTGGAAAGTTGATGATTGGTTGGAAAAAGACCGCCCTGAAATAATTGTCTATGAAGACACTACTGCTCGATCAGACCATGCTACATTCCAGGATAATTTGGGAACAGTTACAATGGGCTTTGGTGGTTTAGTAGATGGGTATTGGTGCTACCACCAAACTTGTGATACTGTTGATGAGATGATTGATTGGATGGATACCACTGATAATGGCTATGGTAATGACCAAAGTGGAACTAGTAATCTAGTCGATGCTTTAGACACTATTACATGGTGGGCAACATATTCGTTCTTCCACTTAGATGAACAGCCAATAAGAAATGCATACTTGTGATTGTCTTTTAGTAAGGCGTTTATACTATGTTAATATCTGATAATTATGGTTTATATTCATAATGAATTAATTTTAACCCGAATTGAATAAATCCTAAAAGAGTAAATCTACACAACTACTCAGTAACGCTTTTGGACCCCAAAATCCGAGGAACATTCCAGCTACTGGAATTAAGAATATACAGAATACATAGTAAAACGCTGGTTCACTCCAATCTTTTACCTTAGCACCATCTAATGGGCCCCATGGAATCATATTGAATAATCCCAATATTAGGTTTGCAGAAAGCCACCATACACCTGCATCGATTAACATTGCTTGCCAAACTATGTTGCCACCGCTAAGATATGCTCCTGAGCCAGAATTAAGAGTGGGTAAATCGGCTACGTTGAAGGCCCCTGATATTCCTAAAATGAGAACCCATAATGGAATTCCAATAATGAATAGTCCAAGATTAGTTAGTGGTCCTGCAACAGCAATATGGCCATTTTGTCGCCTAGTAACAAGACCTGCAACCATCACTGCTCCAGGTGCCATGAATAAAAAACCAAGAATAAATGCAAGCATAACTCCAAACTGTAAACCTTTAGGATCGGCCCGAAATTCAGCCCAGCAGCCATTCTTTTTTGCTACTATTTTGTGACCTATTTCATGTAATAAAAAAGCTGGACCTACTGCTAAAAGCATCACTGGCATGGAGAGTAAAAGTGTTAGAGCCCATGTTTCGAAGCCTAACGTTGAAATTCCACCAATTCCCCTTACAGCCATAAATCCTAATGCGACTGTAAATGCTGCTGTAGCAAGTTTCAGGTTTGATTTTTCTATATCACTAAAATGCCAAATACTTGTGTTGTTCTTTATTTTGGGTTTGTTAGAAAATGATGTTCGGGAGCCTCCGACATTGATGTGAATTGTTCCATCATCAGAGGTTGAAGAGTGTATTCTGTGAATCTTTGGTTTGACATTAGAAAACGGACTGTTGTCTAATATGTCGGCTCGTGGGTCTCGGCCGGCCATGGTGAAGTGTTCGACTCGACTTTATTGAATCCTCTTATACGAGGATTGGTTTTGTTGATTCAACGGGGAGTTTTGTATATGTCTATGCCGAGGAAAGCAATGAAGTCTTTGGGTTTTCAAGGATGCTGTCTAAGGTGTGATGCTGAAGATGTCGGTGGATTGAGTCGATGTGATGTATGCATTTCAAACCATACAAATGTACGAAATAGAATGGTGAATGCTTCACCTGATGACAAGTTGTTTCAGCATGTTAAAGAGTTGTATTCGATGATTAGTGAGCCGCATAAATATGATCATGACCCAATTCATAGAAATGAATTGATTATACAACAGGAGTTAGCAGGAACTTTGAGTGGGGCCACTAAGAAAATTCAGATGGAAGATGTTGAAGAGTTGTTCAAGAGGCAGAAAGAGCAGAAAAAGAAAAGATTATTACAAGATTTGGGTGATAAAAATCCATGGAAGAATAATGCCCCAAGTCCAGATGTGGCTAGAATAATCGGACAAGAAACATGGTCATCAAACGAAGAAGACCCCGTTCTGGGTTATGGAGCTAGAACTATTCCAAGTAAAGAAATAAAAAAGGTAGATAGAAGTGATCGTCTTGGAGAAGATATTGATTTAACTGATGTGGTTCAAGCAAAATTAGAAAATAAAGAGAATATTGAATTGGTCTTAGAAAAGAAAAAAAGTGATAGAAAGAAGTGGAGTGATGTTATCACTGATATTGATGAAATATTAGATGATGTTTGATTTCTTTTTACGTAAAAATTCACTATTTGATAATTCATAAGTTATTCTTTGGGTTCCTTTACCTTTTGATTTTTTTCCGATGATTGAGATTTCACCTATTTCTGAAATATTAGAGATGTGAGTTCCGGCACACGGACACAAATCCAAACTATCACCTATTTTTACAACACGTAATTCGTCGATAAATGAAGGCAATAAGTCCATATTTGTTCTTTCTGGTGGCATTATCGAGTTAATTTCATTGCGCATCATAGTTAAATCGGTAACTTCATGTTTTAGAGAAATTATCTCATTTGTCTTTTCTGTTAGTTCTAAAAGCATATCTTGGTCGAAAGAAATCGGATTAAAATCTATTCTAGAGTGGGTGAGATTGATTTGGTTTCCAACTGTCCTAACGCCATCAAATAATTCATAGGCAATTCCTGAAACAAGGTGTTGGGCTGTGTGCATCCTCATATGGGCATACCTTCTTTCCCAATCTATTTCGCCAACTATCTCATCACCAATTTCTAATTGATGTTCAGAACCTAAATTGTGGATTATATCTTCGCGTCCTCTAACTTCAACTACATCTATGGCTCCATTGGGCCCAACTAAAGTTCCCTCATCCCAATTTTGACCACCGCCAAGGGGATAGAATAGAGTTCTGTCAAGTACAACGCTGTCTTCGTTTGCTTTGGTAACCTTAGCTGAAAACTTAGTTTCATAAGCCGCTTCGATGTCTTCCAAGTATAATTTCGTAGTTGCCATTATCCTTTTCCAATGGTTGTTGATTGAAAAAATTATGTTAATAATTTTCTAGATTGTTTTGAAATTTCCTCGGCACGTGTAAAGTAATCATCGATAACCATCGGTCCTAAAATTGTTGGAGAATTACAGGATTTTATTTCTATCCAGTCGATGTGATTTTCTGGTTTGTTATTGAACCAGAATTCTGTCAAACCATCATCGCGATTTATTTGAAAGAGAGTATTGTCAAGTTTAGGAGAATTCTTTGTTGGGATTATTCCTGAAAAATAACCACATAATTCACTTTCGATGTTGATTAATTTATCGTTTTCAATTAAAATTGTGTGATTCTTCTCGCCAGGGCCAGAATGAATTTGTTTTGTCTCATCTATTATTATCTTAGAATTGATAATATTATTTTGTGGACCTCCACCGATTATTTCAATGTTGAAATTATCTTCAAAGAAGATGTTAGTGACTCTGGTCCTGTTGATTATGTCAACACCCTTCTTAGCTGATAGTTGAGTTAGATATTTGATTAACCATTCACTTCTAAGACCCCACCCAATATTATTTTCTTGTAAGTATAGATTAGACTGGTCTTCTTTGGAGAGAATATTTTTGACTAAATCTATATTATTTGAAAAACCGGGAAAATTAGTTGGGAAGCCGATTTCTTGATTTATATCTATGATGCATATATTATAATCATCAGATAAATTAATTGCTGAAATAAGACCAGATAAACTTCCGCCTATGATTGTTATATCATACATCTAATCAATCCTAAATTTCTGGTTTAATATCCAATGCAAAAACTGGACATGAGGGTATACAAAGTCTGCAGTGTGTACAATTCTTCTCATCAACAATCGCTAGTTTGGTTTCTAAAGTAAGAACGTTAACTGGGCATAGAGCAATACATGCTCCGCAGCCATAACATCGATCATCATCAACAATGAAAGTATAACCATCCTTTCTTGCCATTAGACAGTGGTCTAAGTTCAAGTTGATGTTATCTTCTATCATTTCAAAGGAAATACTTTCTTTTGGAAATGGTATAATTAACTCCGAGAGCAAAAATAAATTTTTTAGAAAATAGTTAATTGAATATAATTTAGAAAATATTGACAATATCTTTCTCTTAAGGAAATAGAAATATGGAATATTGGAACTAAAACAAATCATATCGATATACCCCCTTGTTTCCTTTGGAAGAATATTGTATAGCAAAGTGAAAATATGAAAATTGAATTATATTGAAAAGTGAAAACATGCCACTAGAGATATTATAGAAATTGGTTATTGAACTTATCTAAAAAAGACTTTACAAAATCTACTTGATCTCAGATAAAAATAACTCCAAAGGAAACGAAGGGGTGTTGGTACAATCATGCAATAGATTCTTTGCCAATATTGATTTGGTTTAATCGAGCAAGATGGTATTATACAACCCTGGAAGAACTTCCAACTACCCTGAAGAACCTCCTGAAAAGGGATTTAGATTTCATTATCTAGGTGGTGGTAATGAAGTTGGAAATGTTGGAATAATGTTGGAAAATCAAGATCAAAACAAATTAATTTTAGATTATGGATTAGCACCTACTCATCCACCAAAATATCCTTCAGAAGCACCAAAGGTCAAGAATGCGATAATTACACATTCTCACGTAGACCACTTAGGTATGGCGCCATGGTTGTCTGCTAATTATAACACCACACTTCATGGAACAGAACTTACTTCACAAATTTCTAGATTAATGTGGAATGATTGTTACAAAATCAGCTCAATTGAAAAATATCCACTACCATGGGACAAGAGAGATATTGACATTGCTATGGAATCATGGAAAACTCATAACTTCGAAAAGCCATGGGAGCAGGAAGATTGGAAATTATCATTACACAAAGCAGGACATATTCCAGGAGCAGCAATGTTGAAAGTCGATACTCCTACCAAAAAAATACTTTTCACCGGCGATTTTGATACTAGAGATTCTCCTCTTACATCCGGAGCGAAACCACAAAAAGTTGACACTTTATTCGTAGAAGGAACTTATGGTGGAAGAAATCACCCTGACTCTAAAGAAGAAACAGATAGGTTTCTCGAGCATATAGAAACCGTTGTCGATAGGGGAGGTACAGCATTAATTCCTGCTTTTGCCAACGGCAGAACACAAGATATTGTAATGAAACTTCACAAATTTGCACCACACCTAGACGTTCATGTTGATGGGATGGGTAAAAGGATAGCAAAAATGCAGTTAGAACACCCCGAAACTCTGAGAGACCACAACGCTTTACAGAAAGCCTGGTCATGGTGTAGAAAGGTTTCAAGTAAATCAGATAAGAAGAAAGCATTGAATTCTGATGTTATTGTTTCAACTTCAGGAATGCTCCAAGGTGGCCCTTCTATTTGGTATCTTAACCGACTTAGACACGATTTAAAGAATGAAATTTTATTCACTGGATATCAAGCAAAAGATACCGGAGGAAGAAAATTACAAAGTGAAAATAAAGTGAGTATTTTCGGAAAGGAAACAGATATTGAACTAAACTGGGAAAAATTCAGTTTTTCTACCCATGCTGGTCATAATGAAATAGTAAATTTCGTTAAAGAGTGTGAAGCAAAAGAGGTTGTAGTTTACCATACAGATCCTAATGAAGCAAGACCGCATCTAGAAGAAGAACTAACATCTTTAGGAATTAAAGTATATTCTCCAGAAAACGGGATTTCCTATAATTTGAATAATTAATCTTTAATTTCATCAATTCCTGAAATCTTAACTCTCATAAATATCATCAAAAATAAGATGGTTATGATTGATATTTCTACGAAAGGAATTGAAGATTTTTCTTCAACTTCACCCGATGTTTCAACAATCATTTCTTGTTGCTCAACATCTACTACAGTAATTACTCCATCCATTCCAACAGCTTGATGTGGCTCACAAAAGTAATTGTAAGAACCCGCTTCTTCGAAACCAAAGGTGTATGAGTAATCTACTTCCCTTTCAGGTTCACCACTATCAAAAACACCATTTTCTTCCACTGAATTATGAGGTAATATTTCCCCACCCCACATAAATTTAACAGTATCTCCTTCATTAATTGTCAAAGAATCTGGATAAAATCTTAGATTTGTTCCATCGACAGTTACAGTGTGTTCCTTAGAGACATTTTCTTCAAGAATTAGGTCACCACACAACAGTTGCATGACCAAAACAAGTACTAAAAATGACTTTTTCATGTCATAGCGTCATACTCACCACTTATCAAATAATGTTATTTTTCTTAATTACAAACCTCCGAAGTGATTGAATATGACTACCTTCACCCTGTGTTGATTGACATGGCTGCTAGAAGACCTCAAAAAGATTCGAGACAACCAAAACCAAAGAAAAAGAAGAGAAGAAAAATGAGGCTCTCTCTTCGTCAAAGTAAAATCAAGAAAACAGACTCATACACCGATTCTATCGGATGGTCTCAAACAGGCAGAGTTTTGGAAGATGCTCCTAAAGCAAAAGAACCAGAGACCTTGACTATTCAATGTGATCAATGCGGTAGCAGACTTAAAATTCCTAAACCGAAAAAACAACGCTATACTGTTATGTGTTCTTACTCAGAGTGTGGGCACACCATGAAGTTCAACTGAGGATTAAACATGCTTAGAGCGTTTTATTGGCGCCTTAATCTTGGTTTTAAGAAAATAAAATCAAAGCGCCTTAGGAAGAAACTCGGCAATAATATCAAAGCCATCATTACGAACAGTGAAAATGGTTTATTCGCAGTCGACCCAGAAGACCTTGAAGTAGGTCAAAAATTACGTTCTGGTGGATTTGGCATCGAAGAATTAGAACGATTAAAGAAATTTATCAATAATAAATCAAAGGTTTTGATTGTTGGAACTCACATTGGCTCATTAGCAATACCACTTTCAAAACATTGTAAGGAAATAACAGCGATTGAAGCAAATCCTAACACCTTCGAATTACTAGAAATAAATCTTCAACTAAACAACATTGAAAACATAACACCGCACAATATTTTTGCTAATGATTCCCATGAAAAAGTAGAATTTCTACTAAACACAGTCAACTCAGGTGGGAGCAAGAGGAAACCAAAAAAGAGCAATTTCCTGTATGATTATGATAACCCAGAAGTTATCGAATTAGAATCTCACAGACTCGATGATTATTTACCTGAACATGACTATGATCTAATTCTACTGGACATAGAGGGGTCAGAGTACTTTGCAATGAAAGGAATGAAAGACATTCTATCCAATTGTAAAACATTAGTTGTTGAATTTCTACCACACCATCTAAAGAATGTTGCAGATATCGATGTCGAAACATTCCTCTCAGTTTTACCAGGCCATTTTACTAAGTTTGAATTACCAGATAATAAACAAGAACACAGTATTTCTGAAGTTAAGACAGTACTACAGAAAATGTATGAATCAAACATCGGCGAAGATGGAATTATATTCACTTCTAATTAGAAATTAATTTTACTATAACGGCTCAACATTATAGCAACCACCCCTCTCACATAACACATGGCTAACCCCCAAAGAAAGCGCCTTTTAATTGTGAAAGGCTCTTTTGAGCACTTCGGTGGAGGAGAAAGGGATTTGATAAATAATCTCGAAGCTTGGTCAAAACATTTCGATTTAAGTCTTGCAACATTACATCCTAATAAAGAACTTATAGAGAAGCTAAAGGAATTGAAAATACCACTTTTTTCTCCAGTGAGCGATTGGTCTTACTCACGCGGAATATTTTCAGAAATATTTGCGCGTTCATCTAGAAATGCATCTAAAAAATGGTACTCAATGCTTTATTTAACAAAACAAGGAGTTGGTTTGAATACATTATTTTCAAACATCGATGCCGTAAACATAACAACAGGAATGGCATCTTTAGAAATCCTGCCACTGATACCTAACAATATTCCTATTCATACACACATGCTTGAACCAAATCGAGGTTTACACAGCAACGACCTCCACTTTGATGTCGATGGAACACCAAAACAAAACCTCAAATTAACAAATTTTCTTTTGTCAAAACAGAGAAAAATCGATGAAAAATTAGTAACACTCGCCTCTAAGAGAGGAGAGATTAGTGGTAATTCGAAAAACACATGTGATAGAATCAAACAAGTTTACGATGTAGAATCCAACTATCTTTATCCCAGCATAAATACTAATCTTTGGCCGATTAAACCAACCAAAGACGAAGACTGGGGGTCTGTTAAGAAAGAATTTAAACTTATTAAAAACAAATATGTAATCACTATCGGCCATGCGATTTTTGCAAAGGGCCTATGGGAAACTATCACAAAACTTAGCAATTCAAATTTGCAAATTGTCCAAATCGGCGGTGGTGTCAATGAAAAACACAAGGAGCATGCCAGAAAAAATAACGTAGAATTAAAAGCCCTGCCAAGAGTATCTCAAGCGGCCATTAGAGCATTGATGAGAAATGCGAAGGCAATGGTTAGTAATGCTATCAATGAACCATTTGGATTAACTCCACCAGAAGCATATTTTGTCGATTGCCCAGTCATAGTTTCCAATCAAGGTGGATTTAGAGAGACCGTTGTTGATGGAAAAACAGGACGCTTAATGGATGAAGGAGATGACTGGATTTCAGCAATAGATGAAGGTGATAAAAATCGAAAGGAATGGTCTAAGGCGGGCCGAGAACACATCAAAGAAATCGATCTAACGCCAGAAACCCAGGCAAGGAAATTATTCGAATTATTCACTCCGTATTTTGAAGAGGAATAATCACAAAATAATCTGAACTATTCTCTTCAATCCAGCAATAATCAATACAACTACCAGTAGTTGTTTTATTGTTTTTTCATTAGCAATTTTAACACCATAATTAGAACCTAAGAGTCCACCAACTAAAACAACAGCCACAAAGTATGTCAAAACACTCCAATCTATCATCAATTCACCCGAAACATTAGCTCCTATCAAACCAGAAAGCGAGTTAACCCAAATGAATAGAGCCGATGTTGCAGCAGCAGTTTTTGGAGTGGCCCACCCTTTTAGTAACAATATTGGAGATAGAAAAATTCCCCCACCAACACCAATTATCCCACTAAAAAAACCAATTGCCCCACCCCAAGGCATCGCTTTCTTAAACGTCAAAACATCAGTTTTTGTATTGATTTTAGTTTTCGACAATAACTTCCAAGACGCCCAAAACAACACAAACGACAACAAGATATCATAATACAAATCATCTATCGAGATATATCCTCCAATAAAAGCCATAGGAATACTTGCAACAATGAATGGTATTGTTAATTTTAAATTGTGAAAACCATTTCTTTGATAATAGAAAAAGGCAATTCCAGCAACTACCAAATTTAGTATCCATGAATGCTGTTTTAACCACAAACTTTCCATCAATCCATACGATGTCATAGATAATACTGCTAGATATCCTGATGCACCACCATGGCCAACACTAGAATAAAGCACAGCCACACAAAAAAGCCCGAATAATAAAATTACGAACTCAAACTCCATAGCAACCGATAATATGTCCCATAACATGAAAGTAAATCTCTTTTTAGGACTTTCATGGGCAGCGGAACTCCTTATTTCATCCCACTCGAAGAGGCGGTAGAAATCGCTCTCAAAAGGAGATTATCACCTGATAGCGAAGAGATTTCTATCGACAAAGCCTTCCATAGGACTCTTTCAGAGCCACTTTCAGCATTAACTAACGATCCACCCTTTGACAACTCTGCAATGGACGGGTTTGCTGTAAAATATAGCGAATCCAAAAACCCACCTAATAATTTTAAAATTTCCAATACTATAGAGGCCGGAAATAAATTTGATAATTCGATTATCAGTGGAGAGGCTGCTAGAATTATGACTGGCGCACCAATACCAAAGGGCGCAGATTCAATAATTCCAATTGAGGCCTGTGAAGTAGACGAAGAGAATCAAATAGTTACTTTAAACCAAGAGTCAAAACCCCATTTCATTCGTAAAAAAGGCGAGAATTTCACAGAAAACGAAATATTGCTAAAAGTCGGGACTCTTTTAACGCCTGAGAAAATTTCACTCTGTGCCGCTATGGGCCACAACAAAATCAAAGTCTTCAAACCACTCAAAGTTGCAATAATTTCTACCGGTGATGAACTCAGATTACCGGGTGAAGTTTTAGAAAAAGGCGAAATCTATGAATCCAATACTTTCGGACTTTCAGGCCTTGTTAACTGGCTTGGACACGAGCCGGTAAGATTCTCTTCAGTGGTTGACAATCTAGACAAATTGAGAGAAACACTAGACACTGCAGCCAAAACATGTGATGTAATAATCACTTCAGGTGGAGTTTCAATGGGTGATAGAGACTTTGTTAGGAAGATAATGGAAGATGAGGGAGAAATTGATTTTTGGCGAATCAAAGTTAGGCCAGGCTCACCGCCACTATTCGGTGCATGGAATGAAACACCAATCTTTGGACTTCCTGGTAATCCGGTTAGTAGTCATGTTGTTTTCCGAATTTTATGTGGCCCTTGGTTTAGAGCACAAACATCATCTTCTCAACCTCAAGAATCTAAAATAATAGTTAAATTAGACCAAGATATCAAAACAGTTCCCGGTTTTATCACTCTTAGAAGAATTCATTTGTATGAAAGCGAAGGAGAAATTTTGGCTACAACCAAACACCATCAAGGCTCTGGAAACATAGCAAGTATTGCTCTAGGCGAGGCACTAACACTACTCGGTCCTAATGATACAGGCAAGAAAGGTGAATACTGTAGCGCGTTAATATTGTGAGGGAGAACTATGAAAATACCAATTAATTCCGAACAAAACCTGATTGATGCTTTAGCATCGTCACTACCCAATTCAAGTAAGAATAGAATAAGAAAAATGCTCACAGAAGGGCGTATTTCTGTGAATGGTGAAATAGAGCACAAAGCAAAAAGAGCCATTAAACAATCAGACAATGTTGAAATTTTAGATAAGACAGTCAGTAAAGAAATAACTCCGCCACCAATCCAAAAACCAAAAAACCTTAACATAATTTTCGAAGATGAGGATATTTTATTGGTCGAAAAACCTGCAGGACTACTATCAGTTGCGACAAATAAGATGGAACCGGATACTCTTCACTCTCGTTGTGTAGATTATGTAAAATCAAAAGACCCGGCAAATTGGTGTTATATCGTTCATAGACTCGACCGAGAAACCTCGGGAATTATGTTACTTGCTTTTTCTAAATCAAGTAAAGAATACCTGCAAGAACAATTCGCTGAAAGAAGCGTCTATAGGACTTATCATGCACTTGTTGAAGGCCATCTACCAAGCAACAAAGGCACCGAAATTGAATGGCTATTAGAGGATAAAAACCTCAGAGTAAAAAAGGTGACATCCAAATCTAAAGCAGCAAAAGAAGCGATTACTCATTGGGAAGTTATGAAAACAAATCAAGAAACCTCACTCATTAGAATTATGATTGATACTGGCCGCAGACACCAAATTCGAATGGCAATGAAATCCCTTGAAACACCTGTTGTAGGTGATGCTTTACATGGTGCTGAAACAGACCCATTGGGTCGAATATGCCTACATGCATCTTCGTTAGAATTCCTTCACCCCAGGACTGATGAACCTGTTAGATTTGAAACAAGAGTTCCGTTCAACGCTAAATCATAAAATTAGGTTTCAAGCATTAATTCAAATAGAGGACTTATTGAACCCTTGACATCCAATAGGTGTTGTTATGAGTAATCAGGAAGACCATGGTTGGATTTCGGTTCGAGGTGCGCGTACACACAATTTGAAGAATATCGACGTTAAATTACCTAGAGGTAAATTCGTAGTTGTTTCAGGAGTTTCTGGTTCAGGCAAATCATCATTAGCATTTGATACGCTTTATGCTGAAGGCCAAAGAAGGTACATTGAGAGCCTTTCTTCTTATGCTCGTCAGTTTATTGGACAGATGAAAAAAGCAGACTGTGATGGAATAGAAGGTCTTTCTCCAGCGATTTCAATCGATCAGAAACAGGGGAGCCACAATCCAAGGTCAACAGTTGCAACAGTGACAGAAATACAAGACTATCTTCGTTTATTATGGGCTAGAATAGGCAAACCACATTGCCCTACATGTGGAAGAGAGGTTGCAAGACGCTCTGTACAAGAGATTGTAGACGATGTCTTGTGGCATTTGGAAGGCCATGTAGTTTCAGTTTGGGCACCAATTATTAGAGCCAGAAAGGGAACACACCAAGATTTGTTCAAACAATTAGTCGAGCAAGGATACCTCGGTGGAAAAGTAAACGGCCATGAAGCTGATTTCGAAAACCCCCCTACCTTAGATAAGAACTTCAGACATGATATCGATGTTAGAATTGACCGCTTTAAGTGTATTAGAAAAAACCGTCAACGACTTACCGAAGGTACACAAGCAGCCTTGAAACTCGGCGGCGGGACTATCGCTATCGAAAGTTTAGAGATTCCTAAAGACGGTATAGAATTAGCCAAAGGAAGCAAATCACTGGAAACAGAAAAAGGACAAACAATAACATGGTCAGAAGATTTTGCATGCCCCGACCATGGAGCATTTATGCCAGAATTATCTCCAAGAGTATTTTCATTCAACTCCCCATTAGGTGCCTGCAGCTCTTGTCAAGGTCTTGGAGTACAACGCCAATTCAATATTGAACTAATAATCGACCATAATCTTGCAGTTTCAAATAATTGTGTTAATCCTTGGCGCCGCTCCATGTCCCCTTCATGGTATCGCAAATTGATGGAAGCAACCTGTCACCATTATGGAATTTCCACAAATCTCCCATTCGAATTACTCGGGGAAGATGAACAAGATATCCTACTTTATGGCTCGGGTTCAACCATAATCCATTATGAGTTTACTTCTGAAAACGGCTCTCAGTACAAGTATAGTAAGCCATGGGAAGGAATAATACCTAGACTTCAAAAGACATATGTTGAAACCACCTCGAACAGAACAAGAAATCGATTGATAAATTGTATGACTGATTTACCTTGTAATGATTGCAATGGTGAGAAATTAAATCCAGCGGCAAGATTCGTCACAGTTGGGGGAATTAGATTACCAGAAGTATCTTCATGTTCAATATTTGAATCTCTCGATTTAGTACGAGCATGGAGACCAGATGCGGAAATAGGGCCTCCAGAAGAATACGCAGACCAGTTAGAAGTTTTAGATGATAAGAGCCTATTCATTGGTACTGAAATTTTGAAAGAAATTGAAAATAGACTGGATTTCCTAAATAGCGTCGGACTTGATTATCTAACACTGGATAGGAAAGCAAACACACTATCTGGTGGAGAGAGCCAAAGGATACGCCTTGCAACTCAAATTGGCAGCAGATTAACTGGGGTTATGTACGTCTTAGATGAACCATCAATTGGCCTTCATCAAAGAGATAATTCTAAATTATTAGAGACTCTTAGAGAACTCAGCGATTTGGGTAATACTCTGATTGTTGTTGAACACGATGAAGATACCATTAGGCAGGCTGACTGGCTCTGTGACCTAGGCCCAGGGGCTGGATTAGAGGGTGGAATGGTAGTTGCTAACGGACCTCCAAAAGAAGTAATGGATGCGCCCGATTCAGTTACCGGAGCATATCTAAGCGGAAAAAGAAAAATCGAAGTCCCACAAAAGAGGAAGAAACCAACGAAAAATAAAATTAAGATAAAAGGAGCATCACACAATAACTTACAATCGATCAACGTTGACATTCCTCTTGGATGTATGACTGCAGTAAGCGGTGTTTCAGGTTCAGGAAAGTCATCCCTTGTTTCAGGAATTTTAGCGCCTGTTTTACAAAGAACATTACACAAAGCAGACACCACACCAGGGAAACATACATCGATAACAGGTCTTGACGATATAGACAAATCGATAATAATCGACCAATCCCCAATAGGTAGAACTCCTCGTTCAAACCCAGCAACATACACCAAAGTTTTCGATGAAATACGTAAATTATTTTCTCAAACAACCCTATCCAAAGAAAGAGGATATACTCCAGGCCATTTCAGTTTCAACGTCAAAGGTGGCCGCTGTGAAGCATGTAGTGGGGCAGGTTCGATAAAATTGGAAATGAACTTCCTACCTGATGTGTGGATTACTTGCGACATTTGTGATGGTAAAAGGTATACTAGAGAGTGCTTAGAAGTAACATGGAAAGGCAAAAACATACACGATATTCTCGAAATGCCAATCGGACAAGCAGTAAAGTTCTTTGAAAATCATAGAAAGATTCATCGAATTTTAGACACACTACGTGCGGTAGGATTGTCCTATGTTAGATTAGGTCAACCAGCAACTACACTTTCGGGCGGCGAGGCCCAAAGAGTAAAATTAGCTAGTGAACTTAGAAGGCCACCAACCAAGCATACAGTGTACATTTTGGATGAACCTACAACAGGATTAGCATTATCAGATGTTCAAATGCTAATCGATGTATTATTGGAACTCAGAGCCAAAGGTCACACTGTTATCGTCATCGAACACCACTTGGATGTCATCAAGTGCTGCGACTGGGTTATCGATTTAGGGCCAGAAGGCGGAGATAGAGGCGGTTCATTGGTTGGAAAAGGCACACCGGAAGACATCGCAGCCAATAAAAACAGTTTTACAGGTAAATATCTAGCAGAATTACTTTGAAAATTCTTCCGTATTGTTCAAAGAGCGCATTCACCGCCACAGTATCATACCCCGTTGGGGAGGTGGCCATAATGAACATCACAAGAGTCGAAGTAACTCCAAAACAAGGTGCCGGTCTGAGTGATGTCAGAGGTAACGTTGTTAGAAGACAATTAATGGCAGACCACAACATAAACGTTGGAAATATTAGAAGCATAGTCGGGTTTTTAATTTCCTCATCAATCGAATCAGCAGATATTTCTAGCCGCGTTGACGATTTATTCGCAGACCCAATCATCGAATATTCTTGTACAGACCAATTATTCATCAAAAACAACGAACTATTTGCAAAAATCCCCGACGCGGTAATTTCAGTCGGTTTCAAAGCCGGCGTAACAGATAACCCAGGTGCTGCGGCGCTTGATGGATTTAGAACTATATTTCCAAACACCGATTTAGAATCTAAAATATCAACTTATATCACCTATATTTTTTATGATTTACCAGAATCAGTAACTACAGATTTACTAGCAGAAATTCTACACAATCAACTTATCCAAAGAGCCATTTCTGCAGATAAAGAAGATTGCCAAAACAAATTATGGCCCGAAATTGAATACACTGCTAAACCCAAACAGGTTTTTGAAAACCCAAAACATATATCTCTCGAAATCCCTGACGAAGACCTAATCACTCTTTCCGAAGAAGGGCTTCTTGCCCTCAACCTCGAGGAGATGAAAACCATTCAATCACATTACAGAGATGAAACGATTAGAGCTGCTCGTAAGGCTGTTGGAATTGTTCAAGACGCCCCGACAGATGTTGAATTAGAGTGTCTTGCTCAAACATGGAGTGAACACTGCAAACACAAAATCTTCGCATCAAAAATTCACCACACCGACTTAGAAACTGGAGAGAAATCAACAATAGATTCAATTTTCAAAACCCATATCATGGACCCAACCCATGATATGCAAAAGGAAGTCGATTGGCTACTATCAGTATTTCATGATAACTCTGGAGTAATTGCGTGGGATGATGATTGGAGTATTTGTATGAAAGCAGAGACTCACAATTCACCTTCTGCACTAGACCCATATGGTGGAGCAATGACAGGAATAGTTGGCGTTAACAGAGATATTTTAGGAACCGGCCTAGGGGCTAGACCAATAGCAAATACCGATGTATTTTGTTTTGGACCTCCAAACTGGGAAGGCGACCTACCAGACAACCTATTCCACCCATCTAGAGTACTAAGAGGAGTTCATGCTGGAGTTAGAGTTGGCGGTAATGAATCAGGAATACCTACAATCAATGGAGCTATTGTATTTGATGACAGATACATTGGAAAACCATTAGTCTATTGTGGAACAGTTGGTATTATGCCAAGACGCCTCAATGATGGAAGAGAATCTCATATCAAAACCCCTACTGCTGGCGACATAGTCTACATGGTCGGTGGCCGTGTAGGATATGATGGAATACATGGTGCCACATTCTCTTCATTAGAATTGACCGAAGAATCCCCTTCCAGCGCCGTACAGATAGGTGACCCGATTACCCAGAAGAAAATGCTAGATATGGTTCTTGAAGCGCGAGATATGGGACTAATTACCTGTATAACCGATAATGGTGCAGGCGGCCTTTCATCATCTATTGGCGAAATGGCAGAATATACCAATGGCTGTGAAATCGACCTTGCTAAAGTGCCATTGAAACAACAAGGGCTTTCTGCATGGGAAATACTAGTCTCTGAGAGCCAGGAAAGAATGACTATAGCGGTTAGTGGCAAAGATATTCCTGCATTTGAAGCACTTGCAGATCTTCACGAAGTTGAAGCCACAGCCGTTGCAGAGTTCACTTCAACAGGAAATTTCCATGTTAAGTATAACCAAGACACCGTAGCATTCCTTCCAATCGAATTCTTACACGACGGAGTTCCTCAACTACAACTACAATCAGAATGGAGTCCACCACAACTAACAAAATTCACTCCCCCACAAGACGCCGACCACAGCGATCTATTGCTCAAAATGCTTGCTAGACCAAACATCGCTAGCAAGGAAACGTGGGTTAGACAGTATGACCACGAAGTAATAGCGCAAACTGTAGTAAAGCCGTTTGTGGGTGTTGAAAGAGACGGCCCGGGTGACGCTGGACTGATTGCGCCAATACACGGTAGCACCCATGGATTAGTCGTATCTTGTGGAATAAATCCACGATATTCTGATATCGACGCAGGTGCAATGGCTGCAGCATCTATTGATGAGGCTGTAAGAAACGCAGTTTGTGCTGGTGTTGACGTCGATAAGATTGCGGGATTGGACAACTTCTGTTGGCCAGACCCAATAGAATCAGAAAAGACTCCAGATGGTAAATTCAAACTTGCTCAACTCGTAAGGGCAAATAGGGAATTAGAGAGAGTCTGTCGCGCATACCGCCTTCCTTGTGTTAGCGGAAAAGACTCAATGAAGAATGATTATGGTAAAGGAGAGAATAAAATTTCTATTCCTCCAACACTTCTCTTCTCTCTATTTGGCGACCATCCAGACGTTAGGTATACCGCTACTAGTGATTTGAAGGAGCATGGAGAGAGATTATACCTCGTTGGAAATTCACGCGATGAATTAGGGGCATCGGAGATTTCTTTCATGCTAAGCGAAGATAACGACTCCATTGGCATTGGTGGTAATGTTCCCCAATTAGAAACACCAGAGAATAATTTATCGACTTATCGAGCATTATCAAAATCAATCCGTCGCGGCTTAGTTAAGACCTCTCATGATTGTTCTGAAGGGGGAGTAGCAGTCGCTATTGCAGAGATGTGTATAGGTGGAAGAATCGGAGCGGTAATCGACGTCGATGGAACTGGTGATGATAACCTATGGGCGAGACTTTGGGGTGAAAGCCTTGGTAGATTCATAGTTGGAGTAAAACCAGAAAACGAGGCAGAATGGCTCAAATCAATGTCAGGACACGGAATAACATATCTTGGTGAAACAACACAACAGGAAAATCTAATCATAAGAGATGGTTTTGATGATATAATTAATTTGAAAGTTTCTGATATGGTAAACTCTTGGCAAAATACGCTTGATATGACAGGGAGTGGAAATTGATGTATTCTCCCAAAGTAGCAGTATTGTTTGGATTTGGTATTAACTGTGACCATGAAACAGCGGCAGTGTTTGAATTGGTTGGAGGGCATTCAGAAAGAGTCCATCTCAACAAATTCATCAACAAAGAAGCATCACTCTCTGACTATGATATACTTGCTGTACCAGGGGGTTTTTCCTTTGGAGACCATCTTGGCAGTGGTCGATTAATGGGTAATCGGATGCGTTTTGCACTCAGAGATGAACTACGTAAGTTTGTAGAAGATGGAAAACCAATTATTGGAATATGTAATGGATTCCAAGTCTTGGTTAAAACCGGTTTACTACCCGGGCCAGAAGCAGAAAACCCATTGCCCGATTTTCATCAAAGAGCGAGCCTTACACTAAATGAATCAGGTAGGTATGAGGATAGATGGGTAACACTTGAGTTCGACCCAAGTAGCCCCTGCATTTGGACTAAAGGGATATCTCGAATCGACTGTCCGGTGAGGCATGGAGAAGGAAAGTATGTCATGCCAGAGCCAACAGATCTAGATAGATTATCTAATAATAATCAATTGACTGTACGTTATGTTGACCCAAATTCTGAGGTTGGAAATGGAATAACAGATGAACAACTTCCATTCCCGATTTCTCCCAATGGAAGCATGAGAAATATTGCTGGAATTTGTGACTCTACAGGGTTAGTTTTCGGATTGATGCCACATCCTGAAGCAATCTATGCTAAATGGCTTCATCCAGACCATACCCGTGGCACCGCGCCAGGTCCAGAAACCAGCGAAACCTTAGGACAATGGGAAGGCGAAGGCTTGCAAATATTCCGTAATGCAGTAGAGTATATTCAAGCCAATAGATGAATGATGTCACAAACATCTAGAATATCTCATATCGACTCTCTTAGAGGCGTTGCAGTATTACTGATGGTAATGGTTCATGCAGCGGCTACTTGGAACCCATTTAAAGGAGACCAAGAAACCATTTTGGCTTACCTAGTCTCAGGTCTGGGTGGATTAGCAGCACCTCTTTTTGTTACTTTATTTGGTTGGGGTATGTATCGAAGTAAACCCAATGTTAAAGCTAGAATGTTTCAGGCGACATTTCTCATTTTCTGCCAAATATTAGTAAATATATCTTCACCACATCTATTCAACCATCTAACACCAGGAATACTATCTTTAATGGCATTATTAACGATAATTTTTCCACTTATTCAATATATTTTAATCAAATTAAATAAAAATATTATAATATTAATATTGATGGTTACTTTCTTGTTCCAAATTTTACTACCGGAGATCCAAGGAATAGGTGACTGGGGCGATAGAGTCGAAGATAATTCGTTAAGAACCATTCTTTCAAATCTATTTTTGACCGGCACGTACCCACTTTTTCCATGGTTTTTATTATTCACCATTGGTGCTACAATATCTTCCCTAGAAACCAAATCAAGTCAATCATTACCAGTCAATCAGAAAAGCATTCTAGTTGTGGTAATCGGCTCTCTTTTTTGCATCGTTACCTTCATCATGGCACAATATAATGACAAGTTATGGGCTCACCCAACTTCAGACGCATATCTGACATTCTTCCCCGCTAATCCTGCATTTATTGTAGCAGCAATAACAGGTACCTTGTTGATATGGTTTCTAGTACAACACTTTGTATTGTCTTTATTGGTAAGCACAGGAAGAATATCGTTAACGATATACGTAATCCATTTCATACCACTTTCATTAATGCATAATTTTGAGAACGATTATCAATGGAGCGTTGGATTATCGGCATCCATAGTAATGCTATACACACTAATATGGATACCAATATCCTTGCTTTGGCTCAAGTATCTTCCAAGTATTAACTTAGAGAAACTATTGAGGCTGGCTAGAAAATCACTCTGATGCAGCTAATGCTTCAGTTGCTTTCTTAGCACCCATCCATGCAACAACACCGAAACCGATCTTGTTAATCATGTCAGCAATGTTGTAAGCTACAGCCATCAATTCTTGATTTCCGTCTAACATTTCTGCACCTGGGCTGAATAAGTAACCTATTGGATAGATGACCCATCCTACGACTATGAACCATCTTAGTGCGTCTGCACTCCACTTTAGTTCTGGAGCGATTTTATCGTTGTCAACACCCTTTCCAGAACTCCACGGAGTTCCTGTTGCGACAACAATCATTGCCCATCCAACTCCACCAAGGACCAAACCTAGGATTCCACCTAGGCTTGCACTTCCTACAAGTTCGCCCATTGCACCAGATTCTCCTAGATATCCAAATCCAATCATAATTAGTGCACCAGTGAAACAAATACCAGTGAATCCCATGCCGAATGACTTAGCATCAGTGATTGCATCCTTTCCAACAAGGGAAGGGAATTTTAGAGCCATCAAAGGAACAGTAATAATCCAATCCATGTATCTGTACTCGATTGAGACGGTTCCCAAATCAGTGTAAACGCCTCTCATGTAGTAGTAGTGGAAAGCAGCAATACCTACAATCAATGCAGAGATTGTCATTGTGGTCCTGTATTGTGGAGCCACATTTCCTCTTTCACTCATGAAGAAGACAAAAGCCGCTCCCATTGAGATATATCCTACAAAGAACAGGAAAAAGGTTAGTAATTTCAAAGGTTCACCGTCATATTCAACAGCGGGGTCTACAATTTTAGCACTTACAGTACTTAGCATTGCTAAGGAAAGTGTCCCCAAAATGAGGAAATTTAGGCTTCTATCAAACTTCTTATTTAACATAATTATCAACTTGTGGCGATTTAATCGCGGATATAAAAGTATGTTAATTATTTTTAAACAAATGACTAAAATTATACCTTCTACAATTACTCAGAGGATATTACCCGTTTGGACGGACCACATACGAGAATAAATTTTATTCATATCCACCAACTCTTCATGAGAACCATCTTCTACAATCTCTCCTTTTTCAAGAACGATTATTCTATCTGCATTTCTAATTGTGGAAAGACGATGGGCAATTATTACAGTTGTCCTATCTTGTGAAACCTTAGTGATCGATCTTTGTAGAGCCGCCTCGGTTTCATTATCAACAGCAGATGTTGCTTCGTCTAGTATCAATAGAGGAGCATCTTTCAACACCGCCCTTGCAATCGCTAGTCTTTGTCTCTGTCCACCAGACAACCTATGTCCGCCCTCTCCAATCATAGTTCCCCATTGTTCAGGCAGACTTTCTATGAAATCAGTAGCTTCTGCAACCATGGCCGCATTCTTGACGTCTTCATCATTGGAATCTGGGTTTCCATATCTTATGTTTTCCAAAATAGTCGTTGGAAACAATGTTATGTGTTGATCCACCAAAGCGATAGACGATCTTAGAGATTTCAATTTCCATTCACGTATATCGCTATCAACCCATTTTATTGAACCGCTATCAATATCAGCGAATCGTAGTAGAAGCCTTACTAACGTGGTTTTACCTGAACCAGTAGAACCTACAACTCCGATTGTTTTACCCGCTTCAATTGTAAGATTTAGGTTAGAGAAAATTTTCTCTCTTTCTGGATACCCAAAATTAACATTCTCCAAAATCAAATTTGCTTTACTAATTTCATCCTCTACAGGGGCTATTTCACCATCTTCTATTTCCATAGGAGATTCTAATACATCTAACACGCGAGTTGAAGATGCCATTGCCCTTTGGTATAAATCAAAAGTTTCTCCAAGCCTAGTTAGCGGCCATAGTAATCTTTGGGTCATAAATACCAACACAGAATACGCTCCAATGGCCAATGTACCTTCTAATGTTAGCCAACCACCGAGCAAAAGCGTGGCTGTAAAGCCGCATAATATTGCCATTCTGATAAGGGGTGTAAACGCAGCAGACAATTTAATCGCCGCTCTATTTGCTTCTCTGTAGTCCTCACTAAGGCTTTCAACACGCACACTTTCTCTTTCTTCTGCAGTAAATGATTGAATTGTTGACATACCAGCAAGGTCATTTTCTAGCAACGCATTCATTTTTCCGGCCGAATCTCTGACCTTTGCATACTTAGGTTCAAGACTACGCTGATATCTAAAGGAGCCCCATACAATTATTGGTATTGGAAGAACTGCAAAAAGAGCAACTTTCCAAGAAATTGCGATAAATATGGCGCCAACAACTACTACTGTTGTACTAACTTGAAGCAAATCATTAGCCCCCTTATCCAAAAATCGTTCCAATTGATTGATGTCATCATTTAGAATTGCTAAAATATCTCCTCTTTGCCTTTCATCAAACCAACCCATGCCTTGTTTCTGGACATGATTGAATGTATCAAGCCTCAATTCATGTTGAACTGTCTGGGCCAAATTACGCCATAATACTCCATAAAAAAACTCGAAAAGAGATTCAAAACCCCAAACTGCAAAAGTCACAATCGATAGTAAAATCAATTGGTTCCAAGGGTCTAGTACCCCCATCCCAGCAAGGAATGAATTTTCTTTTAGCACTACAACATCAACTGCTAAACCTATCAGAAGCGGAGGCGCCAAATCCCAAATTTTGTTGATTACAGAACAAGCCGAAGCCAGACGAATAGTCTTCTTGTGTGAAGATGTATGCTCAACCAATCTCCGTAGTGGACCAATTTCTCCCATGTCCCCTCCTCTTCGAGACAGTTGATAACACTATGATAATCACCATAACACCCGTAATACATATGCAGCGGGAACTAGACCAGCGATACAGGGAGTCATATGCTTAGAGACGAAGAATCGACGTTATCCTACATTTCTTCGAAAAAGAATACAACGCGCCATATTACTTTGATCGACCCTGCCAAACAAGATCCAGAGACAGCAGCTAACCGAGCGATTGTTGCAATTGAGTGCGGTAGTGAAATGATATTTGTCGGCGGCTCAACAGACACTCCTGACGAAATAGTGCACGATACTTGCGTGGCTATTCAAGAGGCATTGGAATTACGAGTTTTTGCATCGAGCCAAGACCCATCTGCGGATGAAGACACATGGAAGATTCCCGTTGTTCTATTCCCTGGCGGTGCACATGCCTTATCTCCAGCCGCAGACGCAATAACTTTCATGATGCTGATGAATTCTACTTCTAGGAAATTTTTAGTTGGAGAACAACTTAGAGGAGCGCCATACTTGTCGAAATTTGGGGTCGAAGCGCTTCCAACAGGATACCTTGTTTGTGCACCAGGTGGGAGAGTTGGTGAGGTTGGAGAGGCAGAACTCATTGAGTCGACTGATGTTGATTTAGTCCACTCTTATGCCTTAACGGCGTCCATGTATGGATTCAAAGTTCTATACTTAGAGGCTGGAAGTGGCGCAGATAAACAGGTAGACCCATCTTTAATTCAAAGTGCAGCAAATTGTAGTGATTTAATTTTGTTAGTTGGTGGCGGAATAAGAACTCCAGAGCAGGCTAGTATTGCTGCCAATGCTGGAGCAAATTGGATAGTAACTGGAACTCTTACTGAAGATGCAGATAACTTAGATGATTTGAGAAATAAACTATCTGGCGTTATCAACGCACTTAATTCTTAGATATTTTATGTCTATTTTTGGCTATAATCTTGTAGACAAAATTTCTGATAGGTAAAGGTACTACCCAAGCAAATGGGTAGATTATTTTCCACCACCATTTCATGTAAAGTAAACACCTAATTCCTGCTGACGAGTAGTAGTAAGGTCTCCCATTACGGATTAATATCACAGAATCGACATTTTGTACTTCTTCAGTTAAACTCGAAACTATAGACGCTCCCGAATCCCCTTCTTGGGCAATTATGTTCAATGGCGTCTTACTACTCACCCTTTTACTAAGGAAATTACCGAGTTTCGAACACATGCCACAATGGCCATCAATAAGTAAGGCATCACCATTCTTCGATGATTCCAAGACCTTCGCCTCATTCAATCTTCATCATCAAAAATAACAGGGTCACCACTGCCACCAGGGGCTGCAGGTCTGTTGGTATCCACGTCAATACCCTGTTCGATGTCAGTTTCTTCAACTTCTAATTCAACACGACCGCCACCGGCTAGGTGCGCCATATCTTTTACCACAGGAGTCGTTAGTTTTCGCTCGACATTAGGGGAGTTAGCATAATTTTCTCTTTTCATCTCTCTTTCGTCATGACTCCTTACAAGCGATAGGGAATCGGCGAATACTCTACCGACAACTTCCCTAGTACGCTCTCCGCGCCTGACTGCATCCAATTGATGAGTCATAGTTTCTCTTTGGCCTTCGATTTCTCTTAATTCTGCAGTTCTATCTTGTAGCGCAGATTCCATGTCACCCATCGTCAATGACATTTGTTGTAGCCTTTCATCTCTTTCAAATACATCATTATGAAGTCTTCTCTCTCTTCTCCTTAAGGACTCATATTCGCGATTTCTTTCCAATAGTCTTCGCTTTAATTCTTCAATTTGTTCAACCAAATAATCGTGTTCAGCAGAAACAGAACGAGGCCCTTGCATAACTCGTTCCAATTGCTCTTCAAGTTCACCAAGACGACCATCTCTTGCATCCAGTAGCCCGCGAAGCCTATCAGCGATGTCTCTAAGACGCTGACGCTCTTCTTCCAGGGCCTTGTTTGCAGCTTGCTCTACTTCAAATTGCTTAGACATAGAATCCAATTGACTTTTCAAACTTCTAACCTCGTCAGCAGTTACTGATGTCAGTCCCGCTTCAGCAGCCTTTTCCAAAGCATCGACCATCTGCGAAATACGACCTTCCATTTCTCCAATAACTTCATCTTGCTGAGAAGTCAAATCCCTTAGTTGACTAGTTTCTCTTTCTAAATTAGATCTTTCTTCATGCGAAAGAGAGGATTGCTGAGCCGCTAAATCTTGTCTTGCATCAGATAATAAACGCTCAAGGTGGACAATCTTACTATGGCTTTCTTCAAGGTCACCTTCAACTTGATTAAGTCTTGAGATTTCTGGAGCAACCATGTCTTCGCGTTCTGCTAAATCCAATTCAACAACGCGCAATCTTTGCTTGACTGAAACCATTTCATCATTTCTTTTTGATAGTTCATCCCAGGCTATCAAAACCTCTTCTACAAGTTGCTCAACAGGATATCCCTGAAGCATCCCTTCTAGCGCTGCGCGCTCTTCATTGGAAGAATCTCCAATACGTCGAATCCCATTTGGTGTCGAGGCTGCGCCAGTCATACAACACCTATCGACTATCAACCACTCTTGAACTTTCCCAATCAATCGACCCCAAAAAGGCCGTATTCTGTACCTTATGGAAAAAACCACTAAAGTTAATTAATTGCAGTGTACATGTCGTCTGGCATTTCACCAGCGAGTTTCAAAGCACCAGCTGCAACAGAGCCAATAGCATCTTCAACACACCAAACATTTACATCACCGATATCTGAAATTTCATCAGCAATACGTCCAGAAACGCCATCGATTAGAGAGCCGCCACCAGATAGAATGATGTTATTTCTTAGAATAGGTTGATACTCTGGGTCAGCGCCAGCAATTATCTTCTTGATTGCATTACCGACTAGAGGAATAATCATTTCACAAGCCTCTTGGAGAAGGTCCCCAATATCTACAACTTGCTTCTTTCCTTCAACGGATAGTTCTACCATGACATCTCTAACATCGCCAGAAACATATGATGATTCTTCCTTCCATCGGCGAACCATATCTTTAGTAATTTGTGCACCAGTGTACTTTTTCTTGATTAGTTCCATCAATTTAATGTCTAGCCAATCTCCAGCTTCTTGAATAGTAACTTGGTCTTCATCATTAGGGAATGTACCGTAGATTCTAGCGATATCAGTAGTTCCTGCACCTATGTCAACAACAATTGAACTTGCTATTTCATCGATGCCATATGCGGTTGCGAATGGCTCGGTTACGACCATAATTGCGTTTACTTGGCCACGCAGTGTAGCAACTAAGTTTGACTTGTCAGTAAATGAAACGTGACTTGGAGAGCATATTACTCCGAAGACTTCATCATATTCTTCTGGGTCAACAGTCTCTAGTAAATGAGATACGAATGCCTTAGCAGCGGCAAGGTTTGCTTCATCATCTTGAGCAACTCCAGCAGCCATTGGGCGGTATAGATTACAAGCCAACTTATTCTTCAAAGCATCAGAGCCGAAAAGAACATCACGGCCTAAGAAGTTTCTAGCAACAGGGTCTTTTGGCCTTCCAACAATTGTTTCAATTGTATGGTTAGCACCTGCACTTGATGCAATAGTCGACTGATAGGTTCCAAGGTCAATTCCAACGTATAAGCGGTCACTCATTTTAATCACCATCCGCATGCGGATATGTTGGCGACTACGGCATTGAACTTCAAGGTTGACCCTAAGCAAAGTTGCTTAAAATTCTAATTTTAATTATTTATGGCCGAGCAGTCACTCACTTTCACCCAAGTCGGCATGATTATCAAACGACCCGAAAAAATTCCTCTTAATCTCTCCGGATTTATCATTCAAAACATCATTATTAGAGGACCATATTCGTAGCATAAAAATACCCACACCAATCAATCCAACAATTCCCCAAACCAATGCTCTTCTTTGAGTGACATTCCAATCTTCGTCCTTCATTGCTTTCTTTTCATCATCTTCGAATAGGGGATTTATCCATTTCGAAGTAAACACAGTATTATCATCAAAATAAAGTGGAGAAATATTTGCTTCTGGAGACCGGTTGAGACTCTTTACATGTATTTGGATATGCATTTCTTTCTTAGTAATATCAAAGATTGGCAAATCTTCAGGTATATTCCAAATACATACAAATTCATTGGACTCTTCCGTTATACTATCGTAATTACAATTTGCAATTGGGAAGAAAGAGGACTCTGTTGAATTTTGATGTAGCATAATTCTAGCGCCCGTTTCAAAAAAGTCTCGATCTAAGTCTTCAATCGACCAAGAAACAGACACACTGTCAGCCCAAACAAAATTATCAATCCCTGAAATAATCACTTGATTTATTTTTGGAGGGTTATCGATAGGTCTACAACCTAAGTTATCAACGGGGAAATTAGAATCTAATATAGGGGTTTCACAGAGGTCTAGATTATCTCCCACTCCATCCATATCGGTATCATCAATACACCCATCTTGATTTGTATCATACCCAGTGGAATCTTGCTCTATACACAAATCAATATTATCTTTTACACCATCCATATCGGTATCATCAATACATCCATCTTCATCAACGTCCCATTGAATTGGGTCTTCATTAGGACATGAATCTTCGATATTTGCCAACCCATCGCCATCCGAATCTTCCCAATTCATCGAGTCGCGAACTACGCCCTTTGCCGCTAGTGCGAAACCGACCCTATCTCCTCCAATACCAGTATATCCGGGATTGTTGCCAGGGGATATATATCTGGCCCGGACCTCAACATCAATCCATTCTACATCAATCAAATCAATGGATGAGAACTTTACTTCTACAGTAGTTTCATTGTTGCTATTAAACAATGTATCATCATCAAGGCTAACACTACCATTAAACCATGCTGAGAAACCATCCCCATCATAATAGTCGCCGACTGTTACAAACCCTGTGGAAGTTCTTGCTATCAATTGCAAATCTTCAACCAAATAAGGCTCGGGAGAAGACGGGAAAGACATTGTTATCCGTATATCTTCACCGCTGGGAACAAGTCGTTTAGTCCAATTCTGCCCATTTGCTAAAAACGGGCCCACTGCCCCAGAACCATCCCATGGTAAAGAAGTCAAATCACCCAATACATCTCCCCCATCTGTGCGCTCATCTAGCCATTGTGATGGTGTTTTTTCTTCAAGTCTGAAACTATCATGAATCCATACATCTTCGCTTGGCGATACATCATTAAATTCGATTTCAGTTAGTATGGAATCTATATCTATCAACTCAGATAAATTTAGAACACCAAAACCAACATCATTATTTCTTTTTGAGTAGTCTTCATCAGATATAATTTGGGTCGTAGAAATTGCCAACAGCGATTTAATCAAAGGCCCAGAAGGAACAAAACCATCACCCAATGATATTGAGTTTCCATCTAGGTTAGCCCAATTTGGACTTATTTGTGAAATATTGACAAAGGTCGTGTTCTCATTCGCCCCTAGCAACCAACCATCCTGAACCATCTGCTGAATAACTCCAGCAAACGAGGCGGCTGTAGGTGTCGACATACTTGTCCCGCTTGAGGAGCGTAAATCATCATTGTAAGAATTTGAAATGCCATCTGCTTTGGCTGACTGAATAGAAACACCCGGGGCCAATGCAAATATTCCATAAGTCCCTAGTTCGGTAGGGCCTATCGAAGAAGAAGGCCACAAATTAGCAGATTCTTCTTTGGTAGAGGCACCAATTGCGATAACATTTCTCGCATTTGCCGGCTCCAACAGTGCTCCACCAGTGTTTCCCGGCGCGATAAAGGCTAGAGACCATGGCATTTGAGTTGACCAAGCATCAAATTCGGCAGAACGAGCAGTATATTCTGTGGTATCGTCTCCCCAAGAATTCGAGTGAATGACCCCCCCTAGTAGAGCAGATTCACTAAGTAGTTCAGAAACATTATCTGGCGGAAGCCAACCCTCTGATGAAACAATATCCTGGACAATAATTTGAGCATTGTGAGACATTGCAGAAGCATTACTGGGGATCATATCGTTTCTGTAATCATACACGTTGAAGCAAGCTAGTGAGCCAGCGGTATGAGTTCCATGCCTGAAATTGATATGGCCAATAGTGTCGTGCGAATCAATAGATTCATTCAACAAAATTATCTTTCTATGTTCAGAACCAAAATCTCCGATACCATAGTCTCCATTAATTCCATCAGAACCATATTCTCCAGCACTGGTGGCATTTCTAAAGCAAGCATGGTCATAATCAATTCCACTATCGGCAATCCCAAGAACAACCCCAGTCCCATTCAATCCTAGTGACCACTGTGTCGGTTGAGAAATACTTCCATCTCCCATTAAACTAGAGGCTAGAACATTTCTTGAACTAGATTCTAATTTTGGTTCAACCCACAACACCCCATTTAAATTTAATAATTCATTCATTTTGATTAATGATGAATCAAGATCGATTAGTTCCCTATGCGGAATTACTGAAGCATAGGCGCTTAAGTCACCACTTATCGACACTCCACTTTGCTTAAAATTATCAATGAGGAAATTAGCAGCGATGGACGGCAGATTCGGCTCAAATACAACCCATACCTCTCCATTATACGTATTCCTATTCAAAGTACTACTTCGCCATTCAGCAGAAACCCCCTCTTCAATTATCATTCCCTCGATAATCAAATCAGAATCTCCTTGCGCCCATGTATTCAGTTCATTTGGATTCAGCAAACGTAATGGGAATAACCCTTCGTTTTCCAAATCATTCCACATTTCTTGATTCCATTGAACATCCTCCGACCTAATGACAACCTCTCTTCCTAATGTTTCTTCCATGCTAGTTGGCGGCTCAATACCGACTAGTATCCCACTTGCAAGCGGCACAATCATCAAAATAGCCAGTGAAAACACCCCCCGCATATTACTACTTGAAAAGTCAATCTTTGTCAAACTCGCGTATGTTTCGTGTTATTTTACGCGCCGTCGCGTTTAAACCATGTTTGCCAGTCGCCGTCTCGATGAAGGCCTACAGAGTATCCGGAATTGCACCATTTGGAAGCATGAGACAGAAGTTTTCTCTAGAATTTGCTGCAGAAAACAAAGAAGATGCAGAGCACCAAGCATATTCAGTAATCGGCTCCCGTCACAAGGCAAAGCGCCGATCAATCAAGATAGATTCAGTTGAAGAAATAGACCCTAGGACCTCCCTTGAACCTAGAATCCAACACCACTTCAGAGAGCATATAGAAGCCGCAGGCGGTAGAATTGCTCCGGAAGCAGAAGAAGAGTGATTCCGTCGACTTTTTCTAAGTCGACCACATCTCGAGGTTGAAGAAGCATGGTTGACCGTAGTGAGTTGCAACAAAAAGCGAGACTTGTTGAAAGTCATCGACAGCACCTAGATGAACTTAAAAAAAGAATGGAAGACGTTACAGCGGTTGTTTCTGAACATCAAATCACCAATGAAATACTGACAAGACTTTCTGATATGGCGAAAAAAGGAGATGCCGGCGCTCACGTTACAATAGGTTCTGGCGTTACACTTCAGTATAAACACGAAGGCAAGAATCAAGGAACAGCTCTCATCGACCTCGGCGGAGGTATTTTTGGTGAACGTGAATGGGGCGAAGCAGCAGAGATTATCGAGAAGAGAAAGGACGACTTCATTCAGATTTACGAATCTTTGTTGAAACAAGCCGGTTCAATTGAAGAAAGACTAGGTAAATTAGCCACCGAATTTAATGAAGCAGCCGAGAAACTACAAACACAAAACCAACCAATTCCCGAAGTACAAATTCCAACCCCTGATGTAGAGCAAGACGATGATTCAAAACCACAAAAGAGAAGAAGAGGCTCTATGTTTGGCGGGAAACTTACTCTTGATGACTGAGGTATTGATATGGGATTATTCGATAAATTTCGCAAACGGGTTATCGAAGTAGTCGAAGAGGCCGATACAGATTCGCTCTCAGCAGAAGATAATTCTACCGAAGCATTGGAAGCAATCAATCAATTACAAGAGCACAATGCAACACAATCGCAATTAGAGAATGAAATAATAGAAAGTGAATCTCTATCAACTCCCACAGAAGAAAGTGAAGAAGATTTTTGGGAAGAAGAAGTCGAAGAACAAGAAGAAAACGAAACCTCGACATTTTCTGAGAATCTTTCCGACGATGACTGGGAAGAATTTGACGATGAGGAAGTAATAATCCCGCAACAACTTTCTCGTAAAGAAAGAAAGCGCCAGCAGAGGGAAAAGAAGAACCAACTCAAAGCAGCAAAGGCACATAAGAAAGCCATGAAGAAAAGAGGCGCTATTGAAGTGGCTCGTCCAAAAGGCTCCAAAGTCGACCTTTCAATGATGAGAACAACCACTGGAAGACAATTAGTAGAGGTTCAACAGGCTCCAAAAGGCTCGGTCAAAAAAGCCGAGATAAAAACCGAAACCGGTTCCAAAATAGAAGTTGATTTGGGTGGCGGTGTAGTAGAACAAGGCGGCCGAGTAATCAAATCTGGAGGAGGCCTTGATAATTTACTCGAAGAATTAGAATGGGTCTTACTAGAATCTGATATTTCTAGCGATGCAGTCACGGCCGTAATCGAAGCTTTGAGAAATAACCTAGTCGGCTCGCGACTAAGAAAAGGCGCAGACCTTTCCAAAGTAGTTGAAGCAGCCCTCAAAAGATCACTAAGAAGTCTCTTATCAGCAGGATATTGGGATTTTGATGCTTCGATTAAGTCATTCATTGAAGCCGGAGATTCTCCAGTCGTAGTGATGTTGGTTGGAGTTAATGGAACTGGCAAAACAACAACTGCTGCTAAGATTGCTAAGCGACTTCTAGATATGAATTTATCAGTTATTGCAGCAGCTGGAGATACTTTCAGGGCAGGAGCGATTCAGCAATTGGAAGCCCATTGTGATAACCTGGGGATAAGATGCATCTCTAGTGAAAGAGGCGGAGACACAGCGGCAATCGCAAGAGATGCAATCGAATCCGCTCAAGCCAAGAACATAGATGTGGTATTAGTGGATACAGCAGGTAGAATGCAAAATAAAACCAATCTAATGAACGAATTAAATAAAGTTAGGAGAGTTGCAAATCCTCACCTTACTTTATTCGTTGGAGACTCACTAGCAGGAAACGATGCTGTTGACCAAGCAAGAATGTTTCAAGAAATTATGAAATTCGATGGGGCCGTCTTGACCAAAGTAGATACAGATGCTAAAGGCGGAGCCGGACTTTCGATAGCATTCGCTACCGGTAGGCCAATTGTCTTTGCTGGAATAGGCCAAGGGTATGATGATTTGAAGCAATTTGACCCCGATTGGTTACTCGAACAGATGTTCGAATAATAGCGCAGGAGAAAAAGACCAGTACTTACTGGCCAGTACATGACCGAGATATTTAGCGACGAGGATACAGCAAAATTATTCCAAATTGTGCATATGTTCCAACGTTCAGCATTGCTGCATATGGGATATATTCCAGACCAAAATGGAAATCGTTATTTCGATATGAATGAGGCAAAAGAAGGAATCGATTTACTCAGGATGCTTCAGAATAAAACCAAAGGAAACCTAACCGACAAGGAATCACAACTACTCCGCAGCGTAATTAGTGAATTACAACTTCAATTCATGAAAGCACCAACACTAAATCGTCAAGCAGAAGACGACAAAGCACAATCTGAAACAATTAGAGAAACCTTCGCAAATCCTAAAACGGGGCCAGTGGAAGATTTATCAGACACCAAAGAAGGCGAGGAATAGGGCTTTTTATCCGGTTGTTTGATGAGTAAGGGAAATATCGGAGGAGTGATTGACATGGCATATGTTTCTAATAATTCGAACGAGGAATCCCCAACAGTCCTTATCGTTGATAATAATGCAATGTCGGTTCAAAGGCTTAGTAGACTGTTTAAGGTCAAAGATTTCAATATTGAAATTTGTGAAGACGGCGACCAAGCAGTCGACGAGTATATTCGACTAGACCCCGAATTGGTAGCCCTATCGCTAGACATACCATCTTTGGATGGCCATTTAGCAGCACTTGAAATGAGAGAGCACGGCGGGGAAGCAAGAATTCTATTTATCGCCCCGAAGAGACTTTCTAGTCTTGCTCAGGATGCAGCATTGTCAGCAGGAGCGGTTGCTTGTTTGGAGAAACCGATATCAGCATCCTCTTTAGAAGAAAAATGGGAACAGATTTTAGGACCAATTCCCGAAGCACCCGGATTAGAAGATTTGGACCAATTATATCCCGAAGAGCGGATAAAAGTCGAAGAAGACGACGGCCCTTTGCCATTGCCAGCATTACCAGCATTACCAGGGATGCCATTACCAGGGATGCCATTACCAGGGATGCCATTACCAGGGGAACTATCAGTGCCCCCTATTTCAGAACTATCGGTTACCCTCCCTCCATTAGAAGCAACAGCAATCCCTTCAAAGAAATCAGGAAAACTAAAGTTTGTTCTTTTGTTATTAGTTGTAGCACTGGGTGGAGTTGGCTACTATGCTTACTCTAACAACATGTTTTGATATTGTACTTGAACATTATTTGGAACAACCATAAATCTCGCGTTTTCTGTTACTTGGGTTCCAACAGGCGCAGATATTACGGATATTACTTTGACACTCGAATCCTCTAGTAAGGTTGAATCACAAAAATTTAGCCTAGTATCTAATTTCTTACTTTTACTCCATGCATTCCACAATAGCCATAACGGCAATGACAGGCATAGAAGGGCTATAGTCCACAAAACAAATTCTTGAATAAAATCACCTTCTTTTCAACAAAGCACTCCAAGAAACTTCAGCATAAGCACTTGCACTCTCTGCCGGATTTTCCGATTTATGAATTCCAGAGCCTACAATAATACAGTCAGAACCAGCATGAATTGCTTCATCAGGGGCGCCATAACGTTGACCCATCTCTCCATCACCAACAGCAATATTTACCCCAGGTGTCCAAATTAATTTTCCTTGACCAACTTGCACTCTCAGGTTTTTCAAATCTTCTGGTTTAGAACCATTTCCAATGAAGCCAAAAACACCATCATGAATAGAACCAGATTTAACTACTGTTTCAGTATACTCAGGAGATAGTAGATTACCTCTACTAGACATCTGAGCCAGTAATAATACTCCTCCATTTCGTCCAACATCTTTCCATCCGGCTTGCAAGCCATCAACAATATCTTGACCTGAAATCATGTGAGCAGTGACCAAGTCGGCCCAACTCCTAATATCGTAAACTCCACTCATCTGGTCTCTGCTAATTTTACCAATATCTGCAAACTTTCGATCTTCAAAAATCAATAAATCCATCTCCTTTGCTTTATCACAAAACAACTTCCACGAATCGGCACTCCAATCATCTATCAAGTCGACGTGAGTCTTTAATGCCGCCAAATAGGGGCCGACTTCATCCAATAACTGGTTTAATCCATCCATGGTTTTTCTATCTGCAGCAAGGCAAACCAAACTTTTCTTTCTACAAGCGACTTCCATGTAAGTTCTAGCCATAGGAAGAGAATTATTTTGCCAACGTTCACCCCATACCTCTGATGCCTGCATGGTGTTGGCGAGTAGTTCCTTGTCCTCATAACTTACGGCGATTAGGCGTTTTTTGATTATAGATAACAACATCAAGTTCTTGAAAGTGAACCACTTGAGTAAACCATGCGAGAAGCGATTTTCATAGCCTGTTTGGTTCTGACAACGTCGCTTTCTGGTTGTTTTGGTAGTGATGAAACCCAAGGATTAGAAGGCGATGACGCCAATTATCCAGACATTTATTCTCGCCATACACTGGACTGGAATTGGAGTGATAGTTACTCTTACGTTCTTGAACCAGGGCCCTATGTTGCACTTGAAGTACAAGAGGCATTGATAGAGGTTGATACTTCAGATATTTGGGAAACTGGCCCACCGACATCAAATGTACACCTATCATATTGGTTACCTTCCAATACCCAAGAAGGGGAACAAGTACCAGTAATCGCCGTAGTTAGTCCATATTTTTCCTTTGGACAGCCCGGAGATGAATCTGGAGCTACCAATGTTGTTGGAAGCGGTAGAGGAGAATTTATCTTTGACAATTTTATACCACACGGATATGCCTTCGCCCAAGTTTCAGTATTTGGTACCGAAGAATCTAGTGGTTGTTTTGACTACAGGGGTGCTGGAGAAGGTTTAGGAATTCACTCAGCAGTGGAATGGCTTGGTACTCAAAATTGGTCTAATGGTAAAGTAGGGCTCTATGGTAAATCATACGAGGGAGCCACTCAGTGGGAAGCAGCAGCACTTGGTAGCGAATATCTAGCAACAATCGTTCCAATATCAGGGACGACCGGATTGCATCCATTATTGTATAAAAATGGCAGTGCAGAGGCTAGAAGCCAAGTAATGCATATGAATTATTTTAGCAGCACAGTCGACTATAATGCAGAAGATTTAGACAATATTTGTCCAGATATCGTTGAAGGCTTTTTTGCCGGCCCAGTAACATATGGTCTTGGAGAATTAGATCCTTATATGGAGAACTATTACGAAGAGAGAGAACATATTTCTAAAGCTCTAACCAATTACAATGGGAGTGTATATTGGGTTCAAGGGATGCAAGATTGGAACGTAGATCCACATCAAGTATTTGGTGGCCCCCCTGGGACAGTTTGGTACCAAGATTTCATCGATGCTGGATTCGACGTTCGCGGAATGCTCGGACAATGGGAGCACAATTATCCAGACCAATGGTCAAAGCACAACGCACAAGATAGTGGGTATGGTGGCGAAGCAATCCAAAATATGACTAGATGGGATTGGGGTCAAGATTTATTTGAATGGTTTGAGTATTATCTCAAAGGAATCGGAGAGAAGCCCGATGCTCACGCCCAAATTCAACGCAATGATGGGCAATGGCGAATTGAAGAATCTTGGCCTCCAACAGATTCAGAAATTTTTAGCCTAAGCCTCTCAGATTGCCAAAATGATGGTGCTTTCATTGGAGGAGGAGCGCCTGTTGTTGGTGGCGGGCAATCAGTATCAGTAGAGTGCCCGGGAATTAACGAAGAGGATCTACACATATCTGGATTAGCAACAATACACATTACTGCAGTCCCGACATTTGATGGGGGACAAGTGTTTGTCGAACTTCAAGATGCACAAACCGGATTAAGACTCGGACACGCCACTATGGATGTTCGTTATCATGCAGGAGGTTCAGAACCACAAACAGTAATTCCAAGCCAAACTATTACACTGCTAATGGAATTCCAAGGAATGGATGTTATACTACCAGCAGGACATGGACTAAAGTTTGTAATCACTGATACAGGAGAGGATTACCTTGCTCCAGCATGTGGAACGGCATGCGTAGTACATGTTTTACCATCACTTTCAACCTTTGAAGCACCTATTATTGATAGAACTGACGCTGAAATATTGATCACTCCCCAAAGTGAAGATGCTGCAAATAACCAGTAATCATCCAATGCTTCTCAAGCGAAGCGCGTTGACAAGATCCATTCTGCTAACAAGTCCAACCAACAGGTCTTGCTCAGTAACCAATAAAGCCTCAACTTCAACCAATCTTCTTCTTGCTTCGGCCACTGAAAGTCCAACATCGATTACCGCCGGACTTCTATCCATCACCTGTTCTACTAGGCCGGTACGATGAGCGCCCTTTTGCAAAACACTACTCTCCGATACAATTCCCAAAATATTACCTTGTTTTGAAATAACAGGTAATTGGCTGATATCTCCTTGAACCATTCTATCAATTGCGGTTTGAACTGAGTCTTGCAAGTATAATGCCTTGACATTTGTCACCATGATGTCTCCAACGGTGTGTAATTTCTCAGGACTTTCAAAACGCGATAATGCGGTAACAATTTTTCTAAGCGTGGAAGACCTTGGGTCGACAGCCTCAGTTTCTACTTTAGCAATTATCGATTGAGCAACACCTGCTAACTCAGATAATTGGAACTGTGTGAGCTCCAGCGATTTACGCCACCTGCGAATGTGCTTGCCCGTTGGAACTTCCATCATTCAATCCTCGAAACGATTTTACTAATCAATTCACTTAAATTTACTAATTCTTCTTTGAAATCACGGCCCTGAATTTCGGGTAATTGTATCCCTCTACCATCATTAACAACACCTTCAATAGTAGAAACTACCATACCACCACTCATCATCCACATTTGTAAAAACGAACGTAGTTGGGGGGTATTCTCTATCGACATCAATTCTTCTTCCATATTCCTATCACACAACACCCCCTCAATAGGTTTTGACGTTCCGCCTCTCCAAAATTGCTGAAATTTATCACAAACTGCGATCCTATTCATTTGCCCAAAAACCGATATTTACTCAAACATTCGAACATATTATGGTACAATAAATAATGCTTTTATTTAACAAATGATTAAAACTAATAAAATAAACTAATCATTTATTATAGTTTATTGATTAAAAAATGAGCGTATGTTTCATATACCGTCTCGTTAAGCATTGTATGTTAACTATGATTATGGATAAATCAAAACTAGAGTACATTTGGCTAGATGGGTACGAACCAACACAGAATATGCGAAGTAAGACAATGGTCCGAAATGAATTCGGCGGAACCCTTGAAGAATGCCCTATGTGGATGTTTGATGGTTCTTCAACCAGACAAGCAGAAGGCGGAGATTCGGATTGCCTTCTTCAACCAGTTGCAATATTTCCAGACCCTCAAAGGGTAAACGGATATTTGGTAATGTGTGAAGTGATGAATTCAGACGGAACCCCACACCCAAGTAATGGTAGAGCAACTATAGACGACGATGATGATGATTTTTGGTTTGGTTATGAGCAAGAATATTTCATCATGGATGTTGAAACACAATTACCTCTAGGTTTCCCAGTTGGAGGATACCCCGGGCCTCAAGGTCTGTATTATTGTTCAGTTGGAGGTAAGAATACCCATGGACGAATATTAGTGGAAGAGCACGCTGACTTATGTCTAGATGCTGGAATCAATTTTGAAGGAATAAATCAAGAGGTTGCATGTGGGCAATGGGAATTCCAAGTATTCGCTAAAGGCGCAAAGCGTGCTGGTGACGAATTGTGGGTCGCACGTTACCTACTTGATCGTCTGACTGAAAGTTATGGCTACTATATCGAATACCATCCTAAACCGGTCAAGGGTGACTGGAATGGTTCTGGGATGCATGCAAACTTCTCTAATGGCCCAATGCGCGATGTTGGAGGAAAAGAACTGTTTGACAACATTTGTGAGGCATTCGGAAGAAATATCGAAAAGCACATGTTAGTATATGGGGCTCACAATGAAGAGCGATTAACAGGGTTGCACGAAACACAATCAATCGACGAGTTTTCTTACGGAGTTTCAGACCGAGGGGCTTCAATTAGAATTCCTGCCACTGTCCCAACTGATGGATGGGTTGGCAGACTTGAAGACCGCAGACCAGCTTCAAATGGAGACCCATACAAGATTGGAGCAGTCATCATTTCCACTACTAAAACTGCTTTGTGAAATAAAAAAACATACAGAAATACAATTTTTATCATATGGAGAGATAGATTTGAGCGACGAGTCAGGATTCAAAATTTTAGTTACCAATCAAAGCAATAAAGACCGAATAATAAGAGTGGCTGTTGCAGTAGTTTTAGTTTTAGGATATTTCATTACTCCTTCATCAGTAAATAATACTGTTGTGTTAATCGGACTTTCAGTTGCAGGCGTTCTCTTGTTCAATGCTATTTCTGGTAATTGCTACATTTACCGAGCGCTTGGTATCAACACTTGCCCACTACCAGATGTTCAAGACTAGATTTGTATTTCCTCTCAGAAGGCTTCCTTTGCTTGGAAGGGGCCAGTGGGCCCACTTACTGTTACCATTCAAGACAATTACAATTCAGTGCCGCAGTTCATACAATGCTTGCCTTGTGAGGGGGTTAACTCATCACATGCCTTGCATATAATGTAGGAGTGAAGTTCGAGGACGGCTTTTTGCTTAACCATTATCCTGGCAACCCAGGCGTAGGCCATGGTAAGTAGTACAAACAAGGCAACAACAACACTGGTGTCAAGCGAAATGAACTGAACACTTAGGGCGAAAGCGAGGAAAACACTGGCAGAAAATGCATAGACAGGCCATTCTAAACGCATGTTGGGCCCTACTACTGCATGTATTTTATTTGTATTCACTGATATGTCGGCTTATCTCGATATCGATAGCACTAGAACAGACTTACTGCAGGTCTTTTGATTTATTAATATCCGAACAATGTGTATTTCGATATTCTCGCTGAATCTATCTGATAGAACAGGATAATTACTGCAAATAATAATAAGTAGCGTTCCAAGGAAAGGCATATGGCATTTAAGCGAGTATTGGGTTTTTTTCGCAAAGGAGAATTTTACACTCGCTTCAGAAATCGTCTTTCGTTACTAACAGAATCAAAACATTCTGCAATGTCAGTAAATCACAAAGAAGCTATGAAGTGGTTTGAACACCGAAAAGCAGGTTATGAAGAGTTAATCTCAGCAATCACTCCATATATAATTCAAGATTCAGTCATTTTTGATATAGGTGCAAACGTTGGTTACTTCTCCTTGTTATTGGCTGAGAAAACCGACTTTAAAGGATCAATATATCTCTTTGAACCCCTTCCTAACCTGGCAAGTATTTGTGAGGAAACATTTCGTGACTCCCCTTATGAGGCTAAAGTGTTCAACTATGGACTGAGTGACAATGATTCCGAAGAAGATATTTTTGTCGCCAGCAATGGTAACCTTGGCTGGAATACAATTGTTCAATCTAAGGCATCAGATGATATGGAAAAGGTCCGTATTAAGCTGAAAAAATTCGAGAACTCTGAAGTAAATTCCATACCTACATTCATAAAAATTGATGTTGAAGGCGCAGAGTACCTAGTGCTTCGTGGAATGCTTGAATCATTTAGAAAGTGGAAAACCCTCCCCGTTATCCTATGTGAGGTCGGCTGGGGAAACACTCACCCCAACTGGGACGAAGAATTAGAAGTGTTCAACGAACTTAAGAAAATCGGATACTCAATATGTGATTTAAACGGTCTTGAGATAGATGAAAAATCCTTGACAAGTACAACCGATGTTCTAATGATTCCCAAATAGCCAACGATTGAATATTCAACCACATAACCCAAAAGAGACCTTTCTTATTCATTAAAGCAGAAGAGGGTACCCTTCGCATTTCAGTCGTA
>Ga0257126_1000253_pt1 | contig 44704 bp, 49 predicted proteins | sample SI060_120mmetaG_FD_190151 | JGI IMG/M metagenome (GOLD analysis project Ga0257126, IMG submission 190151) | Marine microbial communities from Saanich Inlet, British Columbia, Canada - SI060_120m | ecosystem: Environmental > Aquatic > Marine > Inlet | place: Canada: British Columbia | collected... | reverse complement strand
CACCGTATTGGCCCACGCAATACTTACGGAAGCTTACAAGGAGTTAGATTTAGAAGACCCTATAAGCACAAGAGAATTAAAAGACGGTATTGAAAAAGCAACTGAAGAAGTTGTAAAGTATTTAGAAAAAAATGCATTACCTGTTACAGGAAACATGATAGATAATATTGCAACAATATCTACAAACAATGATCCTGAATTAGGTAAAATTATTGCTGATGCATTTAGATCTGTTGGAGAAACAGGTGTAGTTATGATGGAAACATCTGAAGATGCAGAAACAAAGTTTGAAGTTGTAGATGGCGTGCAATATAACAAAGGATTAACAAACTCCCATTTTGTAACCAGTCAACAACAGCGTGCAGCTGAATTAGATAACCCGCTAGTATTGCTAATCGAATCACCAGTCGATAATGTTAGACAAATACAAGGTGTTTTAGAGCACGTTATTAAAAACAATAAGCCTTTATTAATAATTGCAGATGTTGAGCCAGTAGTTATTTCAACATTAGCAATGAACAAAGTAAAAGGTAATATAAAAATAAATATAATCAATGCTCCTACATATGGAGTAGGCAAGAAAGAGATATTAGATGATCTAGCTATGCTTACAGGAGCTACTATAATTAATGAAGATTTAGGAGACGATCTCGATCTAATACAACCAGAGCATTTAGGTACTTGTATAAAAAGTATTACTACCGATGAAGAAACAATTCTTCAGGTTAATAAAATGTCAGAAGAAGTGGAAGAAGTAATTAATAGTATTAAGAAAGATTTATTAAAAACCACTAAGCCTCACGAAATTGTTAAACTTGAAAAAAGATTAGCTAGATTATCAGCTAAAATAGCAATAGTAAAAGTAGGCGCAAACTCTGAAGTTGAATTAAAAGAAAAGAAAGATCGTGTCGAAGATGCAATATGTGCTACAAAAGCTGCTATCAAAGAAGGGGTTGTTTCCGGTGCTGGTATTGCTTTGCATAATGCATCTGATAACATTGATATTAGTTACAAAGGCGGAGGAGTTTTACTCAGCGCTATTAAAGCCCCATACAAAACAATCCTTACCAATGCGGGAATCGCATATGGTCCATACCACAAAGAAGGGTGGGGTATTAACGTAATTACAGGTAAAAGCTGTAACTTAATAAAAGAAGGTATTATTGATCCTTTGCTTGTAACAAAAAGTGCATTAAGAAATGCAGCATCTGTTGCAACAACTATATTATCTACTGATTGTATAATTAATAATTTAAGAATTGATGAAAGCAATAGGTAGAAATTTAATAATAGAAAAAGTAAAAGAAGGTACGACTAAAACAAAAGGCGGTTTACTTCTTGCGGAGAATCACAGAGATGATATTAGATATGTTGAAGCTAAAATATTATCAATTGGTACTGAGGTAGAGGGCGTTAAAGAAGGTGATTCTATATTTTATGATCGGCATGCGGGACATAAAATAGAAATTGAAAAAGAAACATACCAAGTTATTAAACTACAAGACGTAGTTGTTGTTCTATGAAAAGGCTAGAAGCAAGTGATATTAAAGAATTGAACTTGTTAAAACATTATCGAATAATAAGGAAGTGGGCTTGCAAGAACAACAACCTTACTGATGCAGATCTTGAATTACTTGTTTATCTTGATTGTATAGACCTGTTTAACAGGAACGATTATAAGATGGGTACGTATTCGTATAGTTGGGATAATAAACGTTGGAATAAATTATTAAAAAACGATTGGATTGTGGTGTGGCGTAAAAGAAATCACACAACACAAAAATATCATATATATAAGGTATCATTTAAAGGTAAACAATTAATAAGTAGGATGTATCGCATTATGCTTGGCTTAGATGATATACCAACAAATGAAAGAAGAAATCCAATAATGAAAGGTAAAACATATACAGATACTGTTTTAATTACCGCAATAAATAATGTAAATAAAGATAAAAATAGATAATTATGCCAACATACGAACAAAACATGAAAGCTACAGCTGGAAATGCACCTACTAAAATGATAGACCCTATGACTGGAATGCCAGTTCAAACATCAATGGTACCTCCTGCGCCACCTGCGCCTAGTAATACAATGGGTAACGCTCAGCCTGTATTTAACGATGCAATTTCTCAAACAGCACAAAACATTTACGGTAGCCCAGAGCAACGACAAATGAGTTTAGGTAATAGAGCTCCTTTATATTTTAAAGATCAAAATGGTGATGGAGAAATTACCAGAGCTGATGTTATTAAAGCAAGAATTGAAGGTTACGAAGATTAATAAATATAAATTATGAAAATTAAAAAAACACCAGCAGTACAAAAAATTGAAAACCACGGGATGACCGGAGCTAATGCTCTATGGGACGGTCCTTTAGATACTACAGGTTTCCCTATGGGAAAAGGTTCTAGTAGTGGTAAAAACGGTATGAAGCTAAGTATGGATGAGCCCCCATATTCTGCAGGACCTATTACGCATAAAACTTATATTAAGGGCAATGGGAGTAATTGATATTAAACTTTATGCAATGAATGCAGGAACGCTTGCATTAAGTATGACAAACATAGAGCCAGCATTGAAAATAATATTGTTATTAGTCACTATTGGCTATACCATACATAGATGGCTAGAGCTAGTAAACAAAAAGAAAAATAAGTAATATGATAAGTAAGCATATATCTTATAATGAAGCAATTAGATCTTCAACAGCTACAAGAAAAGGTATTGCAAATATTCCTGATGAATATGAGCTTGCAAATATGGCTTTAGTTGCTAATAAGGTATTTGAACCACTTAGAGAATGGGTTGGTGGACCAATTAGAGTTAACTCATTTTTTCGATGTGCAAGATTAAACAGTGCAATTGGAGGATCTGAAAGATCACAACACTGTGAGGGTAGAGCTATTGACATTGATGATGTTTTTGGACATAAAACAAACGCTGAAATGTTTCATTACATAAAAGACAATTTAAGTTTTGATAATTTAATTTGGGAATTTGGAGGTAATGATAATCCAGCTTGGGTGCATGTTAGTTTTGTGTCAGACGACCAAAATAGAAAACAAGTTTTAAAAGCTTACAAAGAACAAGGAACAACTATTTATAAATTATTTTAATATGTATGAATCACCATTAGCAAAGCTTAGAAAAACTACTAAAGGAAAAGGTAGACATTTTTTAACAGCGAAAGAAGGTGCAGGAATGACCGCAGCTGGTCGTAAAGCATATAATAAAGAAACTGGTGGCGATTTAAAAGCACCGCAACCGGGTGGAGGTAAACGCAGAACATCATATTGTGCCAGATCAAAAGGACAAATGAAAATGCATAGTATAAACTGTTCTAAAACACCAGAGAAAAGAATTTGTGCCGCAAGACGCAGATGGAAATGTTAATTAATATATAAAACTAAAACAATGAAAAGTAAAGCAAAAGTTATTCAAGATTATTCAAGAAATGCAATAGTGGATTATAAAGCTGGAGATACAAAAGCTGGTAATTACGAAAAGAAAAAAGCATTAGAAATGGGTGCAGGTGAAGGACCTTCTATGTATGGTTCTAAATCTCCAATGCAAATGAAAGGCTCTTGGATGAGCAAACATTGTTCAAAATAAAATATTATGGAAAGTAAAGGATTAGGTGATACTGTTGAAAAAATTACAACTGCTACTGGAATTAAAACAATAGTTGATAAAGTGTCAGAAGGTTTAAATATCCCTTGTGGATGTAGTAAAAGAAAAGATACATTAAATCAAATGTTTCCCTATAACAATGCCGTTCAAACTAAATAATAAACCTTACGCTATTGATAACACTCCAATCTACAATGTGGACTTGGAAGATGGTGTATTGGGTAAGGCGGATAGAAATGGCTCTATACTTATAAATAAAAATGTAGATAATCCTAAACAAATACAAGAAGTTATAGATCACGAAAAAGTTCATATAGATCAAATGAAAAGAGGTGATTTAGATTATAATGATTCTGCTGTATTTTGGAAAGGTAAAAGATACCCAAGATCTAAAATGAATGAAGGTGATAAAAATCTTCCTTGGGAAAAAGAAGCGTATAACAAAACTAAAACTAAAAACTAAAACAATGGCATTTAAATTACCACAATCACCTTTTAATCTTAAAGAAACGGGAGCAAAACCTAGTGATAGAACATATCTTGATATGAAACCTGGTCAATATGGCAGTGTTCGTGATCTTACTGATGATGAAATTACTACACAAGTGAAAAAAACAGGTAAATCTTCTGCTCAAATAAAAAGTGAGCAAAAAAAATACCAAAGCAAAGCAAAAAAAGCTATGTCTAATAGCAACGTTACGCCTAGTAATAGTAATCAAATGTCTCAAATATTTTCAGCTGCTGGAGGCAAGGGCGAACAGGAAATTGCTAAACAGGCAAAAATAATGGCAACAGGAGCTAAAAGGCAATAATACATGTGGAACTTATTACTAGGCTTATTAAAAGGTGGTGGTGGAAATAAATCTGTTGCTGGTAATTTAGCCTGGGAAATAAGAGAAGCTATTAAGGGTAAAGAATTAGATCCCAATGAATTAATATCTTTACAAACCAAAATAAATGAAATAGAGGCTGGCCATCGCAGTATATTTGTTGCAGGTTGGCGTCCATTTATTGGATGGATCTGTGGGTTTGCTTTAGCATATAATTTTGTTATACGTGATTTATTTATTTGGGTGTTACAGCCTGAAGAGATACCACCCGCACTGCAAATGGAACACCTTATGACCGTACTTTTAGGTATGCTAGGATTAGGCGGTTTAAGAACATATGAAAAATTAAAAGACAAAACAAAGTAAATAGTAATCAATTAAATTTAATCAAATGAAAAAAGTAGAAGAAAAAGTAGAAAACCAAATTACAAAAGAACAATTAACTAAAGTTCAAGATCAGCAAAAAGAATTAAACACTCTTTTAAGAGACATTGGATATGTTGAAACTCAAAAGCATCTTTTGTTACATAAGCAAGCCGAACTTAATAATTCTATTGAAGAATATAAAGCAGATCTTGAAAAAGAATATGGCGCAATAAGTATTGACATTGAAACTGGTACTTACACAGAAATAGTTAAAGATACTGAATAGTGAGTTCTGTTATAAGAAAAATAAGTATTGGTTCTGACTATAAGAATGAAGCGATGCATTATTCTGTTGGTCAACAAGTATATGGTGGCCATGAAATAGCTTATATTCTTTTTAATGAACAAGATAATTCTTATAACATTTATATAAAGAAAAACAACGAGGTAATGCCATGGAAGAAGTTTAATTCAAACATGGCAATATCCGTTGAATACGATCTTGAATATTAATGAAAAGTATATATGATTTTATCGTTAAACCTGTAGGTGAAAGATACGATAATAGCATTAAAGTTGGTGACAAAAGCTTAATAGTAAATACTAAAATAGAAAGCTGGAAATTTGTAAATAATATAGCTGAAGTGGTCGCGATACCATTAGCATATAAAACAGATATAAAAGTTGGTGATACTGTTGTAATACATCACAATGTGTTTAGAAGATTCTATGACATTAGAGGTAAACAAAAAGACAGTAGATCTCTTTTTAAAGACAATTTATATTTTTGTGCTGCAGACCAAATTTATTTATATAAAAATAATAAAGACTGGAAAAGTTTTGGTGATAGATGCTTTGTTGCACCACTAAAAAATAAAGATAAATTTTCGCTTCAAAAAGAACAAAAGCTTATTGGTATACTAAAGTATGACAATAGCTCCTTAAACAAGCTTAAAATCAATCCTGGGGACCTTGTAGGTTATACTCCAAACAGCGAATATGATTTTGTTATAGATAACGAAAGATTATATTGCATGAAATCAAATGATATTGTAATTAAATATGAATACAAAGGAGACGAAATTAAGTATAATCCAAGCTGGGCAGAAAGCAGTTGAGGAGTTAATTAAAGTAGCTGAAGAAAAAATAGTTACTGGTACAGAAGATGATATATCTGCTGATAGATTAAAAAATGCTGCAGCCACAAAAAAGCTTGCAATATTTGATGCTTTTGAAATTTTAAATCGCATTGAAGCTGAAAAAAATCTAATAGAAGATAAACCATTAAAACAAAAAGAAAGTTTTAGCGGTTTTGCTGAAAAAAGATCTAAATAGTGTACGAGCAAACTCTTGTAAAAACAGTTGATCCCATAAAGAAAAAGATTATAAATAAAAATAATCGATATGGTAAATGGGAATATGGTTACAATAAAGAACACGATATTGTAATTATTAGTAAAACAGGCAAAATAGGCGAAATATTAGAAATACAAAATCTAAGAATAGCTTTGCCCCCTGTGCCTAAAGGTGTTATTAATACTGAAAATAAATGGGTGGCAAGTGAATATCCTAAAGATTTAAGCAGAATAAAAACTGTTTTTGATTGGGAAACATACCCTGATAATTTTAAAAATAAATGGTATGGGTATATTGATGATGAGTTTACAAAACGTGATGAGGGGCATTGGTTCTATAATAATAAAGTTCCAACTTATATTACTGGCACTCATTACATGTACTTGCAGTGGACCAAGATTGATGTGGGGAGACCAGATTATAGGGAAGCAAACAGAGTTTTCTTCATCTTTTGGGAAGCTTGCAAAGCCGATGCAAGAGCATACGGGATGTGTTACCTTAAGAATAGAAGATCGGGATTTAGTTTTATGTCCAGTTCCGAGACAGTCAATCAGGCCACAAGCACTTCTGATGCCCGTTTCGGCATACTCAGTAAAACAGGAGCTGATGCTAAAAAGATGTTTACAGACAAGGTTGTTCCAATATCCGTTAACTATCCATTCTTTTTTAAGCCAATACAGGACGGAATGGACCGTCCCAAGACTGAACTCGCGTATCGTGTCCCCGCCTCAAAACTTACCCGTAAGTCCATCACTGCCAAAGAGACCAGAGAAGAACTTGAGGGGCTTGACACAACAATCGACTGGAAGAATACAGGAGACAACTCATATGATGGGGAGAAACTTAGGCTCCTCGTACACGACGAATCAGGGAAATGGGAGAGGCCAGATAATATCCTCAACAACTGGAGGGTTACAAAAACAACATTAAGATTAGGTAGTAAAATTATAGGTAAGTGTATGATGGGTTCAACATCAAATGCTTTAGATAAAGGAGGAAATAACTTTAAAAAACTTTATGACGAATCAAATGTTACCAAAAGAAACCGCAATGGACAGACTAGCTCAGGACTATATAGTTTGTTCATACCTATGGAATGGAACTTCGAAGGATTCATTGATACTTATGGATTACCTGTATTCGAAACTCCAGAAGAACCGATCAAAGGAGTTGATGGACAATGGATTGACATTGGAGTTATTGAGCACTGGGACAACGAAGTTGAAGGATTAAAAAGTGATCAAGACGGTTTAAATGAATTTTATCGTCAATTTCCCAGAACAGAGCAGCATGCTTTTAGGGATGAAACAAAACAATCTTTATTTAATCTAGCAAAAATATATGAGCAAGTAGATTATAACGAAGATTTAAGAAACACATCTGTAGTCACTACAGGAAGTTTTCAATGGGAGAATGGATTAAAAGATACAAGGGTAATATTTGTACCAAATAAAACAGGTAGATTTAAAGTTTCTTGGGTTCCTAATAAAAACCTTCAAAACCGAGTGATAATAAAGAATGGATTGAAACATCCTGGCAATGAAGACCTAGGGGCATTTGGCTGTGATAGTTATGATATATCGGGTACAGTTGATACAAGAGCGTCTAATGGATCTCTACATGGTTTAACTAAATTTTCAATGGAAGATGTTCCGCCAAATCATTTCTTTTTAGAATACATTGCCCGACCACAAACTGCTGAAATATTTTTTGAAGATGTTTTAATGGCTTTGGTATTTTATGGAATGCCAATATTAGCAGAGAATAACAAACCAAGACTATTATATTATTTAAAAAGAAGAGGTTACAGAGGGTTTTCAATGAATAGACCGGATAAAATTTGGAATAAATTATCTGTAACTGAAAAAGAAATAGGTGGAATACCAAACTCTAGTGAAGATATAAAACAAGCTCACGCAGCAGCAATTGAATCGTATATTGAAACTTATGTAGGATTTTTAGGTGAAGGCTATGGAGATATGTATTTTCAAAGAACATTAAACGATTGGGCTAGATTTAATATAAACAAAAGAACTGCTCATGATGCTTCTATTAGCTCCGGTCTTGCTATAATGGCTTGTAATAAAAATAGGTATGCACCTATTAATAAGACAATAAGACCAAGTTTTAATTTAGGTTTTAAAAAATACAATAATGATGGTGGTACCTCAAAAATTATACTTTAAATGAATATACAAACAAATACTAATAGTTCTTTTCCTAGCCAAGTAGTTAGCGATGCTGAAAAATCTAGTTTAGAATATGGTACTCAAGTAGCACACGCTATAGAACAAGAATGGTTTGATCAAGGTAGAACTAGCGGTAATAGATATTTAACTAATTGGAATAATTTTCATTCATTAAGATTATACGCAAGAGGCGAACAATCAATACAAAAATATAAAGATGAATTATCTATTAATGGTGATTTATCTTATCTTAATTTAGATTGGAAACCAGTTCCTGTAATACCAAAGTTTGTAGATATTTTAGTAAATGGTATATCAGAAAAAGAAGTTGAAATAAAAGCATATGCTCAAGATCCAGCATCTATTGAGAAAAAAACAAATTATGCTAAAGCTGTATTACGTGACATGTATACACAAGAACTTCAGCAAATTGGTAATCAAATATTAGGAGAAGATTTTTCTAATTCATCTATACCCGCAGATCAATTGCCAGAAACGCCAGAAGAACTAGAAATAATGTTACAAACTAGTTATAAGGAGGCTATTGAGATAGCAGAAGAAGAAGCTATTAATAATGTACTTGATTTTAATAAATATGAATCAATTAAAAGAAGAGTAAATTACGATTTAACTGTTATTGGTATTGGTGCAGCAAAAACAAGCTTTAATAAAAGCAACGGTATTACTGTTGATTATGTAGACCCATCTTATTTAGTTTATTCATATACAGAAGATCCTAATTTTGAAGATATTTATTATGCTGGGGAAATTAAAGCAATAACAATTCCAGAATTAAAAAAAGAATTTCCTAATATATCTGAAGAAGAATTAAAAAATATTCAAAACATGCCTGGCAACAGCCAATATGTTACTGGCTGGGGAAATTATGATAGTAATACTGTTCAAGTACTCTACTTTGAATACAAGACATATAATAATCAAGTATTTAAAATAAAACAAACTGAAAGTGGATTAGAAAAAGTTATTCAAAAAACAGATGAATTTAATCCGCCGGAAAATGACAACTTTAAAAGAGTGTCAAGAAGTATAGAAGTTTTATATTCTGGTGCTAAAGTATTAGGAACTAATACAATGCTAGACTGGAGATTAGCTGAGCATATGACTAGGCCTTATGCTGATACTACTAAAGTTAAAATGAATTATACAATTGCTGCACCAAGAATGTATAAAGGTAAAATTGAGTCAATAGTTAGCAGAGTTACAAGTTTTGCTGATATGATTCAATTAACTCATTTAAAACTACAGCAAGTCATGTCAAGAATAGTTCCTGATGGTGTATTCTTAGATATGGATGGATTAGCGGAAGTAGATCTTGGTAACGGGACTAATTATAATCCTGCTGAAGCATTGAATATGTATTTTCAAACGGGTAGTATTGTTGGTAGATCATTAACTCAAGACGGTGATATAAATAGAGGTAAAATACCTGTACAAGAATTAGCAACTTCATCTGGTCAAGGCAAAATAACTTCTTTAATAAATACATATCAGTATTATTTACAAATGATACGTGACGTAACTGGCCTTAATGAAGCAGTAGATGGAAGTAATCCAGACAAAAACGCTTTAGTTGGTCTGCAAAAAATGGCTGCTAATGCATCTAATGTTGCTACAAGACATATATTACAAGGTGGAATGTATATATATTTAAGAGTATGTGAAAATATTTCTTTAAGAATTGCAGATGCTTTAAGCTTTCCACTTACAGCTAACGCTTTAAAAAATAGTATTTCAACATTTAATGTTAAAACATTAGAAGAAATTTCAAACCTTAATTTACATGATTTTGGTATTTATTTAGAGTTAGAACCTGATGATGAAGAAAAAGCACAGCTTGAACAAAACATACAAGTAGCTTTACAATCTGGTGGTATTGATCTTGAAGATGCAATAGATATTAGAGAGATTAAAAACTTAAAATTAGCCAATCAATTACTTAAGTTTAAAAGAAAGAAAAAACAAGAAGCAGCAGAGGCACAGCAAATTGCTAATATTCAAGCACAAGCACAAGCAAATGCTCAAGCCTCAGAAGCTGCTGCGTTAGCAGAAGTACAAAAGCAACAAGCTTTAACTCAAGAAAAAGTAAGTATTGAGCAAGCTAAATCACAATTTGAAATTCAAAGATTACAAACTGAAGCTCAAATTAAACGTGAACTAATGGCAGAAGAATTTAATTATCAAATGCAGTTAGCTCAAATTAAAGCTCAAGCTGATACACAAAAAGAAAGACAGATTGAAGACAGAAAAGATAAAAGAGTTCGCATACAAGGAACTCAACAGTCTGAATTAATAGATCAAAGACAAAATGATTTATTACCTAAGAACTTTGAATCATCCGGTAACGACAGCCTGGGTGGATTTGGCCTAGAACAATTTACGCCTAGGTAACATTTATTAACCAATTTTATATTATTATATCATGTCAGAACAAGTAAAACAAGAAGGGGATTTTAAAATACAAAAGAAAAAACCTTCAATAAAAAAATTAGCACAGAATGCTGATCTTATTAAAGTTGATTTAACCCCTAAAAAAGAAGAAGATGCCATTCAAGAGCAAAGCACAGATGAAAGCGTGTTACGCACAGAACAACCCGAAGTGGGATTGCAAGAAGTGGTCGAAGGAAACGAAGAGCCCACAGTCGTTGCCGAAGAGGTTAATGAAGAAGAAGTAACAGTAATTCAGGAAATTACAGAAGAAGAAGTTGTTAAAGAAGCGACTAAGTTAACTGAAGAAGTTAATGAAGCAATTGAAAACAAAGAAACTACTGGAAAGCAATTACCTGAAAATATTGAAAAACTTGTTTCATTTATGGAAGAAACAGGTGGAAGCGTAGAAGATTACGTTCGCCTTAATGCTGACTATTCAAACATAGATAACACTGCATTATTAAAAGAATATTATAAAACAACCCGGCCTCATTTAGATGCAGAAGAAGTTTCCTTTTTAATAGAAGATGCTTTTAGCTGGGATGAAGATATTGATGATGAGCGAGACATCAGAAAGAAAAAACTCGCTTTTAAAGAAGAGGTTGCAAAAGCAAAAACGCATTTAGAAGATCTTAAAGGTAAATATTACGAGGAAATCAAGTTGAGACCTGGTACTACCCAAGAACAACAAAAAGCGATGGAGTTTTTTAATCGATATAATGAAGAGCAAAACATAGCTCAACAACAACATGAAAGTTTTAAAAACAATACTAAAGAACTTTTTAACAATGATTTCAAAGGTTTTGATTTCGCTATTGGAGAAAAGAAATTTAGATATAATGTTCAAAACACTAATCAAGTTGCTGAAAACCAGTCAAATATAAACAATCTAATCAAGAAGTTCTTGAATGATAAAGGAGATGTTGTTGACACCAAAGGTTATCATAAAGCTATGTATGCCGCTGAAAATGTGGACAAAATTGCAAACCATTTTTATGAACAGGGTAAAGCAGATGCTGTTAAGGAAGTTGTAAATAGCTCCAAAAACATTGATGCTACACCTAGACAATCACCAGGTGATGTCTACATACAAGGTTTAAAAGTTAGAGCTATAAGCGGTGCTGATTCTTCGAAACTAAAAGTAAAAACAAAAAAATTTAACAATTAAAATTTACAATTATGGCAGTAGTACCTGTAGCACCCGAGTATGGGTCAATTAAACCCTCACAGAAGCAACAACTTCTTGAGAGTAACTATTTGGATTTCACAAATGGAACCAATGATTTCGCACAACAGTATCTTCCTGAGATTTATGAAGCAGAAGTAGAGCGTTACGGAAACCGTACACTTTCTGGATTCTTACGTATGGTTGGTGCTGAAATGCCAATGACTTCTGATCAAGTAGTATGGTCAGAACAAAATAGATTGCATATTGCATACAACGATGTAACTAAAGCAACTGAAACTACTTTAACTTTTGCATTAGACGCAACAGCTGGACCTGGTTTTGTAGCTAACGTTATTTCTAAAAATCAAACATTAGTAGTGGTTGATCCTGCAACTGGGCAAGATCTTAAAGTTTTTGTAACAGATAGTGTAAACACTTCTGCTACTCTAGCTACTATTACAGTTAAGCCTTATACAGCGGCTGATATGACTGCTCTTTCTGCAACAGCAGGAGCGCTTAAAATCTTTGTATATGGTTCTGAATACAAAAAAGGAACAACTGATTCTGATATTAAATCGGTAACTCCTTCTTTTACTCAGTATAGTAATTCACCTATCATTATTAAAGAAAAGTATTCTATCTCTGGATCTGATACTGCTCAAATCGGATGGGTTGAAGTTGCTACTGAAGCTGGAGCATCTGGATATTTATGGTATTTAAAAGCTGAATCTGAAACTCGTTTACGTTTTGAAGATTATCTTGAAATGTCTGTAGTTGAAGGAGAATTAGTTTCTGGAACATCTACATTAGGAGCTGATGGCTATAAAGGAACTGAAGGTCTTTTTGCTGCTATTCAAGCAAGAGGTAACGTTATTAATAACTTTACTGCTGTTGGTGGTCTTGGATCTTTTGATAACATTCTTAAAAATTTAGATACTCAAGGAGCTATTGAAGAAAACATGCTTTTCTTAAATCGCCAAACGTCTCTTGATTTTGATGATATGTTAGCTGGTCTTTCTGCTGGAGCAAACGGTGGAACTGCTTATGGATTATTTGAAAACTCTGAAGAAATGGCATTGAATCTTGGATTCACTGGTTTCCGTAGAGGATCTTATGATTTCTATAAGACTGACTGGAAATATTTAAACGATGCTTCTACTCGTGGTGCTACTAATGGCGCTGGTGAAGTAGGATCTGGTATTGATGGTGTACTTGTACCTGCTGGTACTTCAACTGTATACGATCAAATTCTTGGAACTAATATCCGTAGACCATTCTTACACGTACGTTATAGAGCTTCACAAGCTGACGATCGTAGAATGAAATCTTGGTTAACTGGTTCTGTTGGTGGAGCTTATACTTCTGATCTTGATGCAATGGAAGTTCACTTCCTTTCTGAAAGATGTTTAGTTGTACAAGCGGCTAACAACTTTGTATTGTTTACTGCTTCTGCATAATCAATTACTATAAAGGTAATGCCGGGGATTAACTTCTCCGGCTAACCTTTTTTTAAATTATTTAATTATATTATATCATGGCAAAAAAGAAAATCGTGGATGATGTTATTGACATCCCACAACAAGAAGAAACTGTTAACACAACAGTAATAGAAAAAAAAGTTAAAACTCCCGCTAAACCGGAATGGGAAATAAAAGATAGAAGTTATTATTTAACTGGAGCTCATAGCCCATTAACGTATACATTAGCTTCTAAACATACCAGTAGGTTTCCATTATTATGGTTTGATGCTACTTTAGGGGAACAAAAAGAAATAAGATACGCAACAAATCAAAATTCTGTATTTGTTAGCGAACAAAAAGGTGAGGCTACTTTAGGTCACATTATTTTTCAAAACGGTACATTAACAGTACCTAAAGAAAAACAAAATTTACAAAAATTATTATCAATATTTCATCCTAAAAAAGGTAAAGTATTTGAAGAATTTGATGCTGTTTTAGAGGCTGCAGATGAATTAACTGATTTAGAATTACAACTTGATGCATTAAATGCAGCTAAAAATATGGATATAGATCAAGCAGAAGCTATTTTAAGAGTTGAAATTGGTTCTACTGTATCTACAATGGGTTCTAAAGAAATAAAAAGAGATTTATTATTATTCGCAAAACGTAATCCTAGTTTATTTATGGAATTAGCCAGTGATGATAACGTTCAACTTCGTAACGTAGCAATTAGAGCTACTGAAGAAGGAATCATAAAAATATCTCAGGATCAAAGAACATTTATGTGGGGTGCAAATGATCGCAAACTAATGACTGTTCCGTTTGATGAAAATCCATACTCAGCTATGGCAGCTTTCTTTAAAACAGATGAAGGCACAGAAGTTTTTAGATCAATAGAGAAAAAACTAAAATAACATGTAATATATTTTATAGTAGGTAAGCCGCTATTATGGTGGCTTATTTGCTGTAAATAATAAAAAATACAAAATGGCAATAAACGTAAATACTGTATATCAAACAGTGTTGCTAATACTTAATAAAGAACAGAGAGGATATATGACTCCTGCTGAATTTAATAAGATTGGCACACAAGTTCAACTTGAAATATTTGAAAAGTATTTTGAAGACTTGAATCAACAATTGCGTGTTCAGCAAACAGATACAGATTATGCGGACAGAGTTGCTAACTTAGATGAAAAAATATCTATATTTAAAACATTTGGTGATGCGGTATATAATAATACTACGCCCACTAATACTTATTTTACATTACCAACAACTGATGGCTATGGAGCCACTGTATCTTTTTATAGGCTTGGTACTGTAACATATGACAATGAAGTAGAACTACAAAGACTTCAAAGAGGTGAATTTACTTACATTGATAAATCACCTATAACAAAACCCTCAATAGATTGGCCCGTATATTTATACGAGAATCAAAAGCTTTTTGTTAAACCCACAACTATAATAAGTAATATTCAGGTCGATTATGTTAGAAAGCCTAATAATGTTGTTTGGGGTTTTACAACTGGTAACTTAGGGCAATATATATATAACAAAAATACATACGACGCTACAACACAGCCAAATGGCTCTGTTCAATTTGAATTGCACGAATCAGAGCAAACGGAAGTGATATTAAAAATATTAATATATGCTGGTATTGTAATAAGAGATCCACAAATTGTGCAAATTGCTGCGCAGCAAGTTCAAGCAGAAGAAATAAATAAAAAAAGTTAATAAGCAATGGCAAAACCTGATGGCGGTTTAATAACCGAAACAAATAGACAATATTATAGCGGAGCTCAAGGGTTTTTAGTTACAGAAGGACAAACAAGTTTTGTTTGCACATTTGATACGGATTTAAAATTTGGAAGTCATAGTCCTACTGTTAATGCTTATGCTTTGAACAACTTTGTTCTTTATTTAAGCCAAACAGGTTTACCTGGTAGTTTCGCAGAGTATGTGGCAGAATACACGGTAACTAAAAATACTATAACATTAGCCGCAGCACCTCTTACTAATAGCTTTGTTGTTGTACAATTAAAATCTGAAACAGGTGGTAATTACGGTAATGAAGATGCTTTTGGTACTACTGTACAGGAGAATTATAATAACTATTCATATTTAAGCGTAAATGATGTTATAAATAACTTTATGGTTGCTTATGTAGGCACTGGAAAGCTAATACAAAGCGTTAAAAGAACAGATGTAATATTTCATGTAAAGCGTGGATTACAAGAACTTAGTTATGATACTTTAAAAAGTATTAAGTCACAAGAGTTACAAGTTCCTGCAAGTTTATCTGTTCCAATTCCGCAAGACTATGTAAATTATGTTAAATGCTCATGGGTAGATTCTTTAGGTGTTAAGCACATTATATATCCTACAACATTAACATCAAACCCATACTCTTTATTGCCACAAGATGATGATGGCTTGCCGTTACAAGATAATTATGACGACAATTTATTGGCTAGTCAATATGCCACAGAAGAAAGATGGGGTACTGCTAATAAAAAATTAATTAATGGAGGTTTTAATGTTGCAGACATTAGTGCTGGATTAGATATTGATTGGTGGGGTGCGTGGGGACCCGGAGGTTTTTATGGTCAAAGATACGGAACTGACCCTGAAACATCACAAGTTAACGGATGGTTTACAATAAACGAAAGAGACGGTAAGTTTTCTTTTTCAAGTGACTTAGTTAATGCAGTAATTATATTAGAATATATTTCTGATGGATTAGCTTATACTGCTGATATGCGTATCCCAAAATTAGCTGAGGATGCAATATATGCTTATGTGTTGCATGCAATTATGCATGGGCGTATGAATGTACCTGAGTACATTGTAAATCGTTTAAAGAAAGATAAAAGCACAAAAATTAGAAATACTAAAATAAGATTATCGAACATAAAGCTTGAAGAAATAACTCAAGTAATGAGAGGTAAATCTAAATGGATTAAACACTAAAATTAAATGGCAGAAGTTAAAAATGCTTTTATTAAATCCAAAATGAATCAAGACCTAGATGATAGATTAATACCATCTGGGGAATATCGTGAAGGAATTAATATACAAGTTAGTAAATCGGAAGGTGCTGATGTAGGTGCATTACAAAACGTTTTAGGTAATAAAAAAGCAGTAGACTTTAGGGTTATAACTGGAGTAAATGATTTGGTTACAATAGGCCAATTTACAGATGCTACAAATAATGTTATATATGTATTTTTAACTAATTATACTGATCCTAATCCTAGCTTTCAACCAACATATAGTTCTTCTGCAAAAAACTTTATATATTCTTATAATGTATTAAACGGAGATACAGCTAAACTTGTAGAGGGAAGTTTTTTAAATTTTTCAACTACCAATACAGTATATGGAGTTAATATATTAGAAAATTTATTATTTTGGACTGACAATAGGAATCAACCAAGAAAAATAAATATCACCTCTGCTACTCAAGTTCCTGGTTATTATACAACGGAAGATCAAATCTCTGTAGCAAAATTAAACCCTTATGAGCCCATTGAATTATACAGAGAAGTTAATTCTATATGGGAAACTACAATGCTAGATAAAACTAGTTTATTGCTTCCTGATGGCGTTACTGCTAATCCAAATTATGATGCTCAATACGCAGGGGATCCTGATTTTTTAGAGGATAAATTTGTTAGGTTTAGTTATAGATATATATTTGATGATGGTGAACATTCTATAATTGCTCCTTTTACTCAACCAGCCTTTATACCAAAACAAGACGGTTATTTTTTAGCAGAAGATACTAATGTTAGTGGTAATACTGAAGCAGAAAATGCGGCATATAGAAGTACTATTGTTGAATTTATGGAAAATAAGGTAGATAATATTTTACTTCAAATTCCATTGCCGACAATTGGTAGCAATACATTTAATGACTTTAAAATAACAGAAATAGAAATTCTTTACAAAGAATCAGATCAAATTGCTGTTCAAGTGGTAGATGTTATTACACAAGAAGAAATTAAAGAAACAACAACTTCTGTTTTTGAATACAATTATCAAGCAAGAAAGCCTTTTAGAACATTACCTGATTCCGATATAATAAGAGTATATGATAAAATACCTGTAAGAGCATTAGGCCAAGAAATAATAAGCAATAGAATTGTATATAGTAATTTTCAGGATAAACATACACCTCCAGAATATTTAGATTATAATGTAGGAGCATTTAACAAATCTTCCTTTAATGTTACCAGTGGGAACATTTCAACAAACACCACAAGCATTGTTGAATACCCCACACATACTATAAAACAAAATAGGAACTACCAAGTTGGTGTGGTTTTATCTGATAAATACGGCAGATCTTCATCAACAATATTATCTATAGTAAATGATGGTGATATTGGAGGAGCCTCAGGCTCTTTTGGTGGATCAACATATTATCATCCATATAAGGATTCCACAAATAATGCCCCAGCTACATGGCCTGGAGATGCTTTAAAAGTATTATTTAATAGTATTATACCTAATAATCCAGCAGACCTACAAACCGGTTGGCCAGGATTATATAATGGTACTTCTAATTCATCTAATTATAATCCATTAGGATGGTATTCTTATAAAATTGTTGTAAAACAAACAGAACAAGATTATTACAATGTTTATTTACCAGGTATTTTAAATGAAGATCCCGGTGGTAATTTAGACGATTCTAAAAATACTGTTGCATATATTACTCTTTTAAATGATAATATTAATAAAGTACCAAGAGATTTAAGCGAGGTTGGTCCAAATCAAAAACAATATAGAAGTTCCGTGCAGCTTTTTGGTAGAGTAACTCCAGATAATATTTTAGCAGGAGGGCCTACTTTTAATGAACAGTATTATCCTGGTAGAGAATCACATACTGTATCTACAATAGGAGAAAAAGATGATTTATTGGGCACTGTCGCTAATTATGTGGATATTTATCAATCTGCATCAAATCCTTCATTAGCTAGATTAACTCAAGGTAATTTAGCAAATCCAATTGGGGCTAATGTACACAGCGGGGGAAATTACAATATATTATTAGGTATTTATGAAACAAATCCAGAAGAATCAAGATTAGATATATTTTGGGAAACTTCAACAACTGGATTAATATCTGATTTAAATGAAGCAATTGCAACTGGAACAAACCAAGCTACTGGTTTAGATTTATGGAACTTTTCTCAATCTGAAGCTGATCCTATTGGTACAGCAGTTACGGGAGAATTTGCTCCTTTAGACATTACAGATCAGCCTATAAATTCATCTGTAGTAACATTAAATAGTGTTGTTGATGGTACTGGGACTCCTAGATCTGGTTGGGAATTAGTTGAAGTACCAGGTACCCCTAATAGATGGTATTTAAAAACAACAAGTAATTTTTATTATGGGGTTAATGGTTCTACTAAGGAATCATATACATTTACTTTAGGTGTTGTAGGAGGTGGGATAAATTCCACGCTTACAGCAACAGGTTCATTAACAAATGTTGCACCCACAATAACGCCGTGCAATGCCTCAACAAGTGTACAACAAGGCGAAACTACTGTTGCGACTTTTACAGGAGTTAATGGGTCTATTGTGGCGGGCAATAAACAAACAGAAAACTTAACATGGGAACTTGTTTCAACAACACCTAGCTTAAATACTTTGTCTATTAACCCCACTACTGGGGTTATGACTGAATCATCTGGGGAAGCTTCCGGCGTTACTTCTGCAGTTGTAAAATTATCTGATGCGGGTGGTCTATCTACTACCTGTACTACTAATATTGTGTTTGGTGAAGACCCTGCTAACTGTGGATTTAATAATACTATTTTTTCTTATATTCCATCAGTAATAGCTACTAAAAACCAAGCTTACGGTATTTATTGGGTTTCTAATAAAACAAATGCTTCAGCTAATGAACCAATAAGTAGAAACCAAGGAGGGCTTGCTTTGGAATTAGATAATAATTTAGTTGAAAGTTATAAGGAAACAGAACTTGAGGGACCATCTAATTGCAAGAGCATTGGTGGGTTTTCTTCCGGGGTAATGAGAAACTCTAACTACAATGCTAAAGATAAAGTAAACTGTGATCAAGAAGATTGTGATTTATCCGCTGGAACTGGTTTTATAAGTGTTGATTTTCTTTTATATCAATACTCATTCAACTCTTCTAATGCAAATGACACTTTAAATTTAAAATGGCCAGCGTATTTACAGTATAGATCTGTTGCAGATAGCATTGCGGGCAATGATAATTGGGTACAAGCGGTAGATGTTGAGGGAATACCTATAGCGTTTGGAGGTCAACAAAAAAGTGATTATCCTGCAATTTTACCTAATGATACTAATTCAGTTAGTAATAAAGGGATTTTATTAAACACCACAGAAACAAGTTCTCTTAATCTTCAAGGAACTCCAGAGGGTAGTAGTAATACTTTATTTTCAACAGATGTAGCTAATGTATTTTTACAAGCGAAGACAAGCCAGTACTCAGCCAATTTATCAGCAAAATCTAACAGAACATTTGCTATAGGTAAAGATCAAGGCTATGGGTCTACTCCCGATAAATTTGGTGATTATAGATTGATAATAGGATTTCCTTATGGAACAGCTAGTAATGGTAGTCAATCTATTCCAATAACAGTAACTGGTACAGTTATTGATCAAGGAATATGTCCACCAAGCGGAAGTATTTATCATAGTACAGAAATGTTTTCTGGCAAATACCAAACACAAATAACTTTTGGTGATTTTTATTATCCTAGTGCTTACGGTACAGCAACATCTTTTTCTTATTGGATTTCAAATGGACAAGCTAATAGAACTACTGCGCAAAATACACAACCAATAGCAACAGAAGTATATGCAAGGGAATGGCATTTTAAATATATAACACAATTATATAAAGATCCTAATTTAACAATTCCATTAACTACAGCTAATGGATTAAATCAAACAGCGGGAGGTTTTCATTCGTATTGTGCCGCTACAGATGGATCTATAAACAGTGAATATGGTAATTCAAATTCCCACACAAATGGAATAGGTCAAACTACAACTTCTACTTATACTGATCAAGATAGAAGATGGACTGCTCAATTTGATTCTAATGGTAAGAAAATTAAACAAACTGCTCAGCCTAATAGAAAAAACCAATAAGTAATTTATACTATAAATAAGTAATAATAATATATGCCTGCAATAATAGAAGTAAAGTATTTTAATAGCTTCATTTTAAGAAAGACAGTTAGTAGCTCAGGCGCTCCAGTATGGAACGGATGTAATGGTACACAGTACCCAATTGGTTCATCTCCAACGCCTGCAGATCCTGCTAGCAGTAAAAACTGGAGTATTGAAGAAGCTAGAATACGTGGTGGTTATAATAATACTACCGCAGGATATGGTGTAAAAGCTTATCTTGTAGAAGAAGAGCCTAATTCTTCAAATAGAATTAATTCTATGATTTATTCTGGAATATTTAATTCAAGAACAGGAATTAATAACACTAATGTATTTTCAATAGGTGAAGATATTGTTAAAAGTGTTGACCCAGCTAACGGCTCAATACAAAAGCTTTATGCTGAAGATACAAACTTAATTGTATTTCAAGAAAATAAAGTAAGTAGAGCATTAATTGATAAAGATGCAATATATTCTGCTGAAGGAAACGCAACTGTTACCACTGGACCAAATGTAATAGGACAAGTTCAAGCATTCGGCGGTGAATATGGTATTAGTAGAAATCCAGAAAGTTTTGCTGTTTATGGTTATAGAAAATACTTTACAGATAAAGATAGAAACGCTGTGTTAAGATTATCTAATGACGGTATAACAGAGATTTCAAATTACGGCATGTCTGATTACTTTAGAGATAATTTAAGTACGTTAGATAATAACCAAGGGCTGACTGGTAAGGCGCAGGGGATGTGGGATATATATAATAAAAATTATACATTATCTTTACAGCCCGTAGGAAGTGGCAGTTACGATACATTGTCTTTTGACGAAGGTCCTAAAGGATGGACAAGTTTTTATAGTTATAAACCTACAATGGGGACCAGCTTAAAAAATAATTTTTATACATTCCATAATGGCGCTATTTATAGACATTATGATACAAGCGTTAAAAGAAATGAATTTTATGGAGTTATTAAAGATTCATCAGTAAAATTTGTGTTTAATCCTAATGTAAGTATGTCTAAAGTATTTAAGACTATTAATTACGAGGGAAGTAATGGCTGGGAAGTAAATTCCTTTGAATCTGACTTTACAGGCATTGGAAGTCCTACGACAAGAGTGAGTAATACTCAAGACAGCACGACTTTGGTTTATAGTTATAATCAAGGTTCTTACGATAATTATGGCAATGAATATCCAGCCACACTTATACCACCTATTAATTACGCTGGTTTTGTAAGAAAAGAAAACAAATATAAAGCAAATCTTATTAATAATAGTCCAGCAGCAGCGGGTGAAATATCTTGGGGTGCAGCAATGACTGGTATTAAAGGTTACTTTGCTACAGTAACAGTATCAACAGACAATGTAACAGATTATGGTGGTGCAAAAGAATTATTTGCGGTATCATCTGATTATGTTGAATCATCATATTAAATTAAATGGAATTACAACAAATAAATAATGATAAAGACATTTTGTTACATAATGATGGCAAAATTCTTAATGTACCAGATTTAATACCAATAACTCATGAATTTGCAGATCAAATTTATTTAAGAAAAATGGTTTTAAAAAAAGGAACTGTTGTGGTTGGCGCAAAACATAATCATGAGCATGTATGGTTTTTATTATCCGGTAATGTAAATATTAAAGAAAGTGATGAATTAATAAATCATATAGCACCTTGTTATACAATATCAAAACCTGGTGCACAAAGAATTATTTATGCAAATGAAGATTCAATATTTATTAATGTACATAAGAATCCAAATAATATTAAAAATATTAAAAAACTTGAGGATGAAATAGTTTTGTTAGATGAAGATGAATTTAAAATTAAAAAACAATAAGTTATGGCATTTGTAGTAGGAGCCGCAATAATCGGAGGGGTCGCAGCTTTAGGTGGATCAGTAATATCGTCGCTTTCAGCAAGAAAGCAAAGAATATCTGCAGAGGAAGCGGGTGCAAGAGCAGACGCTAAAATTAAAACACTTGAAAACTCAAGAAAGCCAATTATAAATCCTTATAGCAATGTAAAGGATATTAGTAGTATGGCTGCTGATTTAAGCTCAATGATTTCAAATCCATTTGGAGATTTAGCTGTTGCAACACAGGCGGCAGAAATACAAATGGAACAATCTGATATTGCTTTGGCAAATACATTAGATACATTAAGAGCCTCAGGTGCAAGCGCTGGTGGCGCAACCGCATTAGCTCAAGCTGCTTTACAAAGTAAAAAAGGTGTCGCTGCCTCTATTGAACAACAAGAAGCACAAAATGAAAAACTAAAAGCACAAGGTGAACAGCAAATGCAACAGGCTAAAATGGCTGAGGCTCAAAGATTGCAGGGAATACAATTAAGTGAGGCTGGAAGATTGCAAGAAGCAGACATACAGGGTCAAAAATTTGTATTTGGACAAGAAGAATCAAGGTTAGAAAGAGATTTAGATAGGGCTTCAGGGTTAGCAACTCAAGCTGCTGTTGATAGAAATCAAGCTTTATCAAATCAAGCTTCTGCTATAGCCGGGGGTGTTTCAGCTGTTGGTAATGTGGCATCTTCATTTATGCAAAATTACTCCCCCTCTAATACGGGTCCAGAATTAGATAAAAGAATAGCAAATAATTATATAGATGGCGTTTTAGGTTAAAAAAATAATAAAATATTATGAGTTATAGAAATCCACAAATAGTACAACCTAGTAAAGCTGGAGAAATTTATGCCGCTGCTATTGGCAATTTTGGAAAACAAGTTGCAGGTACTATACAAGCTATTGGTGATAAAAAAAGGGCCGAAGAGAAAGCTGCAAATGCAGAAGCTGAAGTTAATAGACAAATTTATAATAAAATTGACATAGAGAATGCAGAAATGCAGGCTGATATGACTCAAAAAATTAAAGATTTTCAATTAAAAGATCAGTTAGCTCCTATTTTAACACAAGCTATAGAAGGTTATGGAGATGCTAAAATTGCTTTGTTAACGGAAAAAAATCCAGAACTGCGTGCCTTTTATAAAAAAGAAATGCAAAAAAGCTATGCAACTATGATGGATGCTAAAACTTTTACAGAATCAATACAAGGTGATGTAGGGAGATATAGTACAATTAAAAATGGTGCTGACTTTGGAAGTACTGTTGGTATAGCTGGAAATGAAATTGATACTCAAGCTACTAATCAAATGTTTTTAGCAGCTATTTCGGGAAAATTACCAAATAGTAACATATCAATGCAACTAAATGAAAACGGAGGAATAGATCTTACCGCTTTTGCTGATGGTAAACCAATTAGAACTGTTAATTCAACAAAGTATGGTCAATCAGGTAATGAATTAATATTTGATGCTCCTGATACTATTACTGAAATGCAAAAAGAATTAGATGCTCAAATAAAAAATGATGCCGGGGGCTTAAGCTCGGATTTTATTTCAGATCCTGAGATTAGAAGATTTGCAACAGGTAAAGATAACTTTCAACAACAAATTAATAGAATTGATGTTAATGGAATAATTAATAAAGGTACTGATGTTTTTAAAGGGCAAGCAGCCGCTTTTGATGCTATGAGTAATCAAAGAAAAGCATTTGTATGGAGAAATCAATTAAAACAAAACACAGGCTACGAAGGGGCTTTAAATGCAACACCAGAGCAAATTGAACAAGCTTATAAAGATGTTGCTAGAACAGAGCTATTAAAAGAAGCTAAAATTGATTCAGCAGAAATAAATGGTGAAACAGTTTATTTCCAAGGCAGCAAACCTCAATTAGTTAAACCTAAAGATCCTCCTGCTGATAAAAATTTAAATAAAATTAATTCTGTAGAAATTGCAAATAGCGCGGTTGATGATTTTAATAATATGATTACTGATTTAGATTTTACAAATTTAAAAGGAGAAAAAATCAGAGGTGTTGAAGTTCAAGATGCAACAATTTCTGGTAATAATTTAATTTTAACTTTTGATGCCGGATCTGTAACTGAAGATGTTAAGGGTGTTAAATCAAAGAAAATAATTACTGATGAAAAAATAATTGACTTAAATGATAAAAAAGAAATTAGTTCTGTTTTAGGTGATTATTTAAAAAGTATATATGGTTCCGATGCTACCGTTGACAAAGCTATATTTAATTTAAGAAGCAAACAGGGAGATATTAAAACAATAGCTGATGCATATAAAGAAAATAGTGTTCTTTATCCAACTGTTGATGCTGTACCACCTCATTTAAGAAAAAAATAAATAATTTAATATGTTTGAATTAGACGGAGATCAATTTGATTTAGCTGCAATTGAAAAATTCGCTAAAGATGATAATAAAACTACTGAAGAATATATATCAGCTTACGGTTTAACAGAAGTTGAGCCGGGAAAGTTAACTCCTTCGCAGGAAGAAAAGCCGGGTGTGCTTGCGGAGGCAAATGCAACACCCGAAAGTCCGGTTGGGGTATCAGTATTGGAAAATACTTCTTTGGATTTACAAGATCCTAAAACAAGAAAAGAATTAGATTTTAATTATGGTGAAGAGCAAAAATATCTTCGTGATAAAACTATTCCAGAAAGAGTTAAAAAGAAAAAGTTTACTGAAGAACAACTACAAGATACATCTTTTATTGATGAAAAGTATAGGCTTCCTTCAATGGGTGAAATATACTCAAAAGACAAAGATAGGCTTAAGGAAATTGAAAAATTAAGTAGCATTGAAGAAGCTAAAATAATTAAAAATATTCCAGAAGAAGATCAGCAAATAAAAATGATTAATGATTTAAAAAATCAATATAAATCTGAAGTTGATCAAATAAATAAAAGAAATGCAACTTATGACAAAGCTATAGAGCAAGTATCAAAAGATACAGGTGCTATTGGCGATATTACAACTTTATTTAATTTTGGGGCTGCTGCAAGCGCTGAGGCTACACAAGTGATTAATTTTGAAAATGATATTGCTGGGGCTTTAATAGATATAGCCAAAAGTGAAAACATTCCTTTAGAAAAAATAGCTCAAGGTAGAATAACTCTTTCTGAAAAAGAAGACTTAATTAATAAAAGTAAATTACAAGTTTTAAATACTAAAATAACATCAGAAGTAAAAGATTATTCTACTAAATATGAAAATCAAGTAAAACAACTTACATACTTAAATAATCAAATAGATATTTTGTCGGGTGGAGATCGTGTAATGGATCCTTTAGATTCCCCTAATAGAATAGAGCAGTTTAATAAAGCGGTAAATGCTTATAATAGCACACTGGCTAATTATAAGAAAGAAGGGGAATTATTTAATGAAAAAATAGAGGCTTTACAAGCCCAATATACTGTTCAACGCGGGGACAAAATTATAAGAAATTTTAAAAAGTCTGAAACCTTAGATAAATTTAATTCTGAAGTAGAAACATCTCCAACATTAAATGCAGGTGCAACATTATTAAATGAAACTTGGAAAGTAATTAAAAAAGCAACTGTTGCAATCCCTGAATTTTCTTTAAAATTAGCGGCTAATGTTGCCGACGTAATTACAGATGAAAATCAATATAGTATGTTAGACTCTTTTGCGGATCAATTAAGCGTTGAAGCAAGCAGGGGATTAGGCCTACCTCAATCAGATAAATTTAAAATAGTAGATGAAAAAGGTGATTATGATTTCACTTATGGGAACATTGTAAATAATATTGCTCAAATGGCACCTTTTAGTTTATACATAATGCTAGAAGCTAGTAGAGGTGATTTTAAAAATTCTCAAAAATTATTAAGTAGTGGGTATAATAAAGCCTCTAAATTAAGCGGAAAACAATTAGAACAATTAAACATTGTGCAGTCTGCTTGGAAGGCAACTGTTAATGATAACATTAAAGAAGGCGAAACATTAGGCCTTAGCCCTATAGCTAGTCAAGCTTATGGTTTTAATTTAGCCTTAGCTGAAGGTTTAACTTCGTTAATAGCCCCAGAAACAGCATATTTAAAAACAGGAATAAAAGATGTTAAAATAGGATTATTTAACAATCTTAAAAATAAAGCTACAAAAAAAGCGGTTTCTGATGCTACAAAACAATATTTTTCAAAAATACCAAAAGAAATTTTTGAAGAAGAATTAATGGCTATTTCTGGTGATTTTTTAAGAATAAGCAGTGGTTTAGGTACGCAAAACAATGAATTTACAAATTTAGTAGCACAAAAACAATTAGTTGCATCTACTGTTTTGTTAAGTGGTACATTAGGCTTACCCGGCTTAAGTAGAGATTATAAAAGATCAAAAACTTTAGCATATAATGAAATAATAAAGCAATCTAATGATGTACTAAAGTCTTTGCAGGCAGATATGAATAATATCCCTAAAGATGAAAAAGGTAATCCATTGCCTGAATATCAAGAACAATATGATGGTTTAAGAAACGCTAGAATATTTGCTACGGATTTAGTACGAGCCTCTAAAGTATCCCCTGAAAATGTAAGCTCTGATCAATTAGAATTAATAGTACAAAAACAAAAACTTATAGACGAAAAAGCAAAATTAGATTCTTCTTTTCACATTCCGATTAATGAACAAATTGCTGAAATAGATAAACAAATTGCAGAATCTAAAGTTACTATTAAAAAAGCTGAAACAGAACAAAAAATAGTTGAAGGGACTAAAAAACTAGCAGAAAAATTAGACGTTAAAATACTAGACGATTTTGAAAGTATTGAAGAAATAAATGAATATTTAAAAGGAAAAAATATTAATCAAAAGCTCTCTAATGAGTATGGCACAATTGTTCAATATGCTGACGGTAAACAAGAAATAATAATAAACACAAATGAAGCTGTAAAAGATGGTGTAATTACTACACCTGCTCATGAGCTATTTCATGCCGTTTTATTTGAAACTATAAAAAATAATCCCTCAGCCCAAATAAAATTAGGACAAGCATTGTTGTCAGAATTATTAAGCATAGACGCTAACCAAGTTGCAGATAGCGAATATATAAAAAGATTATCTAATTATTTAAAAGATTCTAATATTTCTAATGCAGATAGTTTTGAGGAAGCATTAACTTTATTCTCTGAAGCCACTCTTAATGGTGATATTAAATTTCAAGAAAATTTATTTACTAAAATAGGGGATTATTTAAGACAGACTTTTGCAAAAGCCGGAATTACCGCTAAATTTAATACAGGTAGAGATGTATACAATTTTATAAAAGATTATAATAAAAGTATTCTTAATAATAAAATTAGTGAAAAAGTTGTTGCTACTGCAAAAAAAGGGGCTATAGGTGAATTAACTATTAAAGATAAAGAAAATAAAAAAACCGATAAGCCAATAGCAAAACAATCTAAAAATATAAAACAAAGTTTAGATACATTTGTACAAACACCAGAAGGGATTAAAAAATACAATACTAAAGAAGAATTTCAAGCCTCAGAAGATTATATAAAAGCCTACGAAGCTATTACACAAAGTAATTTATTAGATGGTGTTATAATGCAAGGTATGACCGATAAAGGTATCACTGGTCAAGCTATGAGCAACTTTGTGGATAACGTAAAAGATAACTTAACGGAGCGTTTTATTAAAAACTTTGATCCCGCTAAAAATGAAAGTTTATTTGGCTGGTTATTAGGTAAAACTCCTATTGTTGAAAAAGCTAAATTAGATGTTATTGCTGCTTATACAAAAAAGACAGCTAAAGAGTCTATTGAAAGTGAAGTGGATGGTAGAACCGTAGCCAGGAGCATAATTGATGAGGGCCCTTCTGTAGAAGAAATAGTAGACAGATCTATTGAGCAAACCGATAGAGCTCCTAAGTCTAAATTAAGAAGAGAATTAAAAGTTGATGACAAAATTGGTATTGAACAACCATTAATAGATAAAATTAAAGTAAGTGTTGAAGAAACGTTTAAATATGGATTACCAGATGTTAAAGATAAAACTTTCCGTAAAAAACTAATTAATCAGTATAGGGTCAAACTTAAAGCTCCTATAGCTAAATTAATAGGTGGGGGTAAAAAATATAAAGATTTTTTAACACAAAATAAAGAAACTTTATTAACCAATTTGCCTATATCTTATTGGGTTCAAATAGAAAGAACAACGCCTGAAAATGAAAGAATATTTTCAGCGCCAGTAAAAAGATTAACTACTCAAAAAGAAATTGATAAAGCAAACCAAAACGGTTTATTGTACGTTGAAAACGAAGCCGTGGGCCCAATGCTTTACCGAAAATTAATGCCAACTGATAAACAGTTTTTAGATTTTTATGGTGTTTCTGATGATGTTAATTTGGGTTCTACAAAAGGAACCAGAAAAGATGAATTAGCTAGAATTATTGGTGTTACTATGGCTACTGATATGACGCCTACTGTTATAAGAGAAAAAGCAGCTGAAGGTGAAGTTACTCAACAAGAACAAGCAAAAATAGCAGAAAAAATACAAAGGGATCCAACTCTTAAATTTAGTTTAACAACTAAAGCAGAGGGTGAATGGGTAAGAGATCAATTAAACCCGCTTGATGAAAGCAGAGCAGTATATAAATTTAAAGTAGGCGAAATAGATTATGAAATAAATACATTTAAAGACCCCTTTAATTATAACATATTTGAGCAGGAAGAGGGTATTGAAGAAGGAGCCATCAATAATGATCCAAAGTCCTGGGGAATGACTTTTTCATCTGCAACTACAAGAAAAGTTGGTATAACGGAATATGCATTAAAAGGTCGTACTAATCAATTTAAAGTATTTGGAACTGTTGCTAATGCCACCATAGATTTAATTAAAAAAGAAAAATTAAATTCTATAACATTTACTGCTAAAGAAGAAAGTAGAAAAAGATTATATAAATCTTTAAATCAAAAGTTTGCAAGTGAATTAGGGTGGAAAACATACGAATATCAAGCCGTTGTTCCAGGTGGTACAGAAACAATATTTATAGCCTACAATCCAGAAGTATTTGTTACTGTAGCAGATCCTACACTAAAGTTTTCAAAAAATATTTCAAAAGAAGAAAGAGAAAAAAGAAATAAAATTTTAATAAAAGAATCTAATAAAGCTTTTAAAAATACATCTAATTTTAATGATTTTGCAAAACAAATTCAAACAGCATTACAAAATAATAAAATAACAAAGGAACTTTCAAAAGAAGGCAATAGAGCTTTTAAGGGTAATATTTATGAGTATTATATTTGGGAAAAACTTAATGTTTTAAATATTAACGGTTTAAAACTGGCTACTCCAGAATGGGGAACAGGTACAGATATAAAAGCAACTTATTTTGGAAAACCATTTGATTTAGAGGTTAAATTATCATTGCAGGATGCTTTTGGTGCTCCTACAATATATTTTGATGGAGAAAAAAATGAATGGAGTTTTAAACCTGAAAATTTAGATCAAGAAGTATTTGATGTTGTTAAGAAAAAAATAAACCAAAAGGCTGTTGATGAATTTTTAAATAACATGTCTAAATTAGGTGGTTATTCTCCTGGCAAATCTAAAGTTGGCTTTACATTAAGAATACCTGAACAAGTTTATAAAAAAAATAGAAATAAAATAAAGACAGAAAAACTTTATCAAAAAATAGATGGTAAAGAATTAAATAATTTACAATCCTCTGCCCTTAATAATGCAATAATTGAATATTATAATAAAAAGGACATTAATTATATTATTGTAAATAATAAAATGTATTATTTAAAAGAAAATCCATTAAATTTGCCAATAAATCAGCTTACTGGAGATGTGTTTATTAAATTTAGGATTAAACCAGGAGGTAAAAAGGCTGGTTTTTACAATTTAATGGCTACTACTCAATTTGGTATGAATAAAGCCACCTCAGAGGGTACTTCTTTAAAAGATGCTTTTCCTAAAATTAAATTTTCTAAATCATTATCGGAAGACTTTAATGAAATTATTGAAAACAAAACTGGTATTGCTGCTGATAAAGTTTATAAAAAAGCAAAAGCAGAAGTTTTAGGCGCTAGTAAAGGTAAATGGAAATTTTTTATTCCACCAGGTGCTGAAGATTTTGTAGGGTTATTATATGCTACATTGGGCAAGGGTAAATTAGGGGATCAACAGATGGCATGGTACAAGTACAACTTATTAAATCCATATACAGATGCTCTTAATAATATAACTCGTGATCGTGTACAATTAGCTAAAGACTTTAAAAAGCTTAAAAAGCAATTAAAAATTGTACCTAAAAACTTACGTAAAAAATTACCAGGTACTCAATATTCTCAGCAAGACGCAGTGCGTGTTTATATTTGGAACAAGCAAGGTGTTGACATGCTTACTGAAGAAAATGGCATGGATAAGGCTGATTTAGATCAATTAATTGAGTTTGTTGAAAAAGATCCTAATCTTTTAAAATTTGCGGATCAATTAATGGAAATAACGCAAGGAGAATATGCTTCTCCTGGTGCAAAATGGTGGGATGCAGGATCTATTGATGCAGATTTATTAAAAACATTAAGCACAACAAGAAGAACAAAATATTTAGAAGAGTCTGGATGGACAGAAAATGTAAACGCTATATTTTCAAAAGATAATTTAAATAAACTAGAGGCTGCTTATGGTAAACCTTATAGAATAGCTTTAGAAAACATTCTTGGAAGAATGAAAAGCGGTAGAAATAGAAGCTTTGGTGGAGATGCTTTAACTAGTAGATTTACTGATTGGATTTCCAATTCAATTGGTACTATTATGTTTTTAAATTCAAGATCAGCCGTACTTCAAACAATTTCTGCTGTAAACTTTATAAATTGGAGTGATAATAATGTATTAGCTGCTGCTAAAGCATTTTTAAACCCAAAACAATGGACTAAAGACTTTATGATGCTTATGAACTCACCGTTCTTAGTTGAAAGACGTAATGGTTTAAAGATCGATGTAAACGAATCTGAAATCGCAGATCTAGCCAAAACGTCTACTAATAAAGCTAAAGCAATCATGGGTCAACTATTAAAGGCTGGTTTCTTGCCTACACAAATTGCAGATAGTTTTGCAATTGCATCAGGTGGAGCTAGTTTTTATAGAAATAGATTTAATTCTTTAGTTAAAGAAGGATATACAAAAGAAGAGGCTGAAGCAATAGCTATGCGTGACTTTAGAGAAACAGCAACTGAATCTCAACAATCTTCTGATCCTTCACGTATTAGTCAACAGCAAGCGGGGCCATTAGGGCGCATTGTATTGGCTTTTGCAAACACCCCAGCTCAATATGCTAGATTAACTAAAAAAGCTGTTCTGGACATTAAGAATGGCCGTGGTGACCTTAAAACAAATGTTTCTAAAATCATATATTATATGGTTGTTCAGAACATTATATTTACCGCTTTACAGCAAGCGTTATTTGCTGTTGCATTTGGTGATGATGAAGAAGAAGATGAAATGAATAAAAAATATATTCGCATGGCTAATAGCATGTCGGATAGTATTTTAAGAGGATTAGGTTTTGCTGGCGCTGCGGTTTCAGTAGCTAAGAATGTAGCTATTAAAATAGCGCAAGAATCTGATAAAAAATCACCCAAATTTGAAGAAGCTGCTTGGAAGTTACTTGAAATATCACCACCAATATCATCTAAGATTTCTAAATTTAGATCAGCTGGTAGACAAATTAGTTGGAATAGAAAAGAAATAAGAGAAAAAGGTTTAAGTTTAGAAAACCCTGCTGCTATGGCTGGCGCTCAAATTATAGCTGGGGCTACTAACTTACCTGTTGATAGAGCATTAAGAAAAATAGATAATGTACAAAACGCTTTATCTGAAGATGCTGAAATGTGGCAACGAGTTGCTTTATTATCAGGATGGCAAGATTGGGAAATTGGTATGAAAGAAGAAAAGAAAAGAACATCAAAAGTAAATAATAAAATATTAAAAGAAAAAGTTAAAAGAGAAAAAGTTAAAAGAGAAAAAGTTAAAAGATAAATTAAACTATGAGCACAATAACAATTACATTAAGCATTTTTACTGTATTATCCCTTTTATTAAATTTTTATTTAATATCATTATATACTGGTAAAATACAAGACAAAGATAAAGATATGATTGCGGATGCGGCTGAAGAAGCTGTTGCTGAAATTAAATCAAGAGCTGAAAACGTTGTAAAAGAAATTAAAGATGTAGGAGATGCTATTAAAGAAGTTGGTAATCAAATTGGAGATATACCTTCTGCAGCAACTGGTAAACAAAGATCTGGAAGAAAAAAACAATAAAACATGAAATTACCTAAAAACGGAGTAGCAAAAGAATTACGTTCTTATAGCGGGGCATTATTAATATTTTTCTTTATAGTAGCTTTAGTTGTAGTATTTATTCAATATCCAGTTTTAGAATCCAATAAAGAAGTTGTAATGATGCTTGTTGGAACACTCTCGGCCAGTTTAGCCATGGTCATAAGCACTATTACGGGTTCCAAGCCTGATGATATAAATGCACTTAAAGCAACAATTGAAAAGAAAGAAAGTCAAATTGAATTATTAGTGGCAGCTAAAGATAATCTTGAAGATATGATTATTAATTTGCAAAAGCAAATGTTAGAAAATCAAGATAATATGATGGATAAAATCATATTAAAAGCTGCAATGGATTTTGATGACAAAAAAAAGAGGTAGAACGCTAATTCTACCCCTTTAAACAAACAACTATTTGTAACAACAAATACAAAACATAGCGTGAATATACAACTTATTCGCGCTATAAAAATAATTATTTACTTTTTTTATCCATCACAGGATATACAATCTGGATCCATTGCTTTAGCAGCAATATCACCTCTTAATACAGATTCAGTTCTCATATAATATAAAGTCTTAATACCACGCTTCCATGCCTCCAAATGTACTTTATTAAGCCATTTAGGATCCGCTACAGAAGGAAACGCTAAATTTAAACTTACTGATTGATCTATATAATCTTGACGTATACCAGCTTGATTAACTAATTCTAATTGATTAATCTCTTTAAATGTTTTAAATACATTTTTTACAGACTCACCATCTTCTTCGGTAAGTCTTCCTTGGTGATCATAATTCCATCCATCGAGCTCTTTAATGTCTTGAATGGATCCACCATCTTCCAAAATCTTATCCCAAGTTTCTTTACTATCAATTCCAATTTTTCTTAATACTTTTTTAAGTTCTTTATTTTTTCTAATAAATGTACCTTTAGCGGATTGCTCTGTAAATACGTTTGCAGCCCAAGGCTCAATTCCAGGTGAAACATTACCCGAAAGTTTACTGTTAGATACAGTAGGTGCAATAGCTCTTAAATGTGTATTACGCATTCCAGTACCTACGCACCATAAAGGTTCACCATAAGTTTCAGCTAAATCTCTTGATGCTCTTTCAGTTTCAATCTTTAATTTTGAAAAAATTTCTCGCGTTTTGAATTGCGCTAATAAACCTTCGAAAGCAATTCCGTTCTTTTGTAACAGACTGTGCCATCCAAGGACACCCAACCCAAGTGCCCGACCTTTTTCCGCACTGCGTACAGAGTTCTCGAATCCCTTCATATTCTTTGCCTTCTGGATAAATTCTTCGAGCACACCGTCTAGGAACCATGTCGCGTCGTATATCAAATTCGTGTTCTTCCATTCGTCGTATTTATCTAAGTTAAGAGAAGATAAGCAACACACAAAAGAGTGTGATTCGTCTGTATGTAATGCAATTTCACTACATATGTTTGTCATATGAACTTTGAGCCCATTTGATTTGTATGCTTTTGGGTTATTTTTGTTTGTATTTCCCTTAAAGAGGATATAAGGCTCTCCAGTTGCTTTACGCTTTTGTAATAGTTTTCCCCACTTGCGTCTAGCTTCTGTATCTCCTTGTTCAAGTCTTCGCATAAACTTGTCACCGACCACAGCGCACTGGTGTAGATTGAGGGACTGCCTATTGACATCTCCTTTAGGTTCTCTGATCTCCACCCATTCTTCAAAGTCGGGGTGATCAATATTGATGTTAACTGACGCAGCTCCTCTGCGGACAGATCCTTGATTAGTGGCAAGTATTGTTGAATCGTATATCTTGCAAAACGGGACCACTCCATCACTTGTTCCATTACCTGTAATTTTAGCACCAGCGGGTCTTATCATATTAATTCCTATGCCAACACCGCCTCCATGCTTGGCTAAGAGCATCATTTCTAAATTCTTTTGTCCAATATCATTTATACTATCAGCAACATCAATCCCAAAACAACTAATGGGTAAACCTCGATCTGTACCTGTATTAGACAACACTGGCGAGGCTAAACACAGCCAACCCTGCCATATGTAATCAAAAAACTTTTCAGCTAATTCTGGTTTGTATAAACGCTTAGCTACTGCGGTTGAAACACGCATATAAGCATCTTTAGGCGATTCTCCTTGAAATAAATAACCACCTGTAATTGTTTTTTTATAAACTTCAGTATCACCCCATGCTGGATAATCCTCCCCTTTTACCCATTCATTATTCCACATTTAAATCTAATTTTTTTTCTTGTTGTTTTTTATTTGCTTCTTCTAATTGTTTTGTTAATTCAATTATTGCATCGTCATAACCAGGCATTAATTTAACCGCCTCTAGTGTACCTACACTTAAATCTTTTAAGTTATATAATTCAGTTATTAATTGTTTAACAATATTTTCTAAGCCGTTTACCTTATTAACTAATTCTACTAATTTTTGTTCTTTCATTTTATTTTATTTAATAATTTTTATTAGGTTTTAATTATTATAAATAATACATTCATAATAACTAGTACACGTAATTGTTTGGTTTCTATTTGTTATGCAGTGTTTTGCAACTTTAATACAATCTTCTTCTATAATATCTTCTGCCGTACAACTTAAAAACAAAAATAAAAATAAACTACCAAATATCTTCAAAATCTTCACCTTCATTTGCTTTTGAATAATCAGTTGGACGTACAGCAAAAAAATCAGTATGGGTATGACCGCCAGTAAGATGGTAAAACCAGTCAAGGTTTGATGCTGCTTCTTCATTAAATTCAAAGTACAACCCGAGGTCGAAGTAACCAAGTTCTTGTAATTTTTCGTTAAGTCTTTTTCTAATAAATTGTTTGAGATCGTAGGCTTTAATTCCTTCAACGTCTCCGGCTTCAAACATTCTGTCAATATATTTTTCTTCTGCCTTAAGCATTGCTGTTGCCGCATCAATAATATCTTTTCTACAATCTTCTAATAAACTTTTATCTTCTTCGCACATATGTCTAAAGAGTCTACAACCCATTTTAGAATGTAATGATTCATCCCTTACACTCCATTTCATTTGTTGCCCAATCCCTTTAAGGAGATTACGTAATTGAAAACTATAAAGAACAGCAAAAGCAGAGTAGAGGCTAACTCCTTCTGCAAAAGCACTAAAGATTGCAAGGCTTCTTGCGATTCTGGTTTTATTATTTCCATCATAACTAACTAAATTATCAAATCGTTCCATTGTTGCTTCATCTTGAAGAAATGCTTCAAAATCTTCTAATCCAAGTGTTTCATTTAAATAGCTATAAGCTACAGCGTGAATTGTTTCTTGAGAGCCAAACATCATAGCCATTTGTTGTATTTCGTGTTTTGGAAACCAACCAACTACTTTTTGTGTCCAATAGTCACTAACAGCACATTCTGTTTGTGCAAATCCTAATAGTATATTACCTACTAAGCTTTTTTCTTCAGGTGTTAATTTCTCATTCCAATCCTTAACGTCACCTGACATTGGTATTTCGGTATGCAACCAGAATGCCTGAGCTTGTTTAAGCCATCCCTCAGTATAGTACTCTGGGTACTCAAATGGTTTGTACGCAATTCTTTCATCAAATAATCCCATTAATTTTCATAATATATAGTTAAACATAATTCTACAAAAGGTATATATAAAACATGGTCTGTTGATCCGTTTTCTACATAGCTTCTAATTCCTAATAAAACACCAGGATATAATCCAACACTAATTTCCCAGCCTGTCATCTTCCTTGTCCTTTATATTGCTTAGTATAATTTTTACTTGTTTTTAAGTTAGAAGTTTTAGATTTAGCATGTACTCCTGGTCTTTTAACTTTTGGATTACCTTTATAATTATTTGATATTACTTTAGCCATAGCATTTTATATTATATTTATCATGTATTTCAACTATCTCTTTGTATTTCACATATCCTCTATTTTGGATAGACCACTTAATCCATTTTTCAATCTGCCTTTCAGCATATCTAAGCCGAGCTACTTTTTTTTCTTGCTCAGGATTATTTCTACTACTCTGTCGCATTCTTTTTGATTTTGTGGTTTATATAAAGTATACTGGGGAAATTGCTCAGTAACTAATTTTTTAAACAGTTTCCACCTAATTGGGAAAGATTCATTGGCTCTACCTTTTGTTTCTATTATAAAATCTTCGCCAATAAAATCAGGTGTATACTTAATAGGTAATATTCTTTTACTACCTCTATTGATTAACTCCCCTTTGCCATTAGCTTGTCTTTCATAAGATTCATTTTCAAAATGAAAACCATTAATTAAAACAAACGTTTCACCTTCATATTTATTTTTAATCTTTGCTTTTTTTAAAGCAGTATACATATACTTTTCCAAGCCTGAAGCAAAGTCAATCCCGTCAAAGCTAACTTTTTTAGCTCTAACAGGACCCCTTTTTCTTCTTCCTTTTCTATTTCTATTAAGCATCTTCTTCAAAGTCTTTTAATAGCTTCTCTTCTAAAGCTGTAGTAGATTCCATCTTGAGCTTCTGAATATAATTAACTGCATCCATTAATTCTTCTTGCAAATGATTAAGCCATTTATGCAAATTAGGTTCATCATCATGAAGAGTAACACCATATTTTTTATAACCAACATCTGAGCGTTGTTGAAACTTTTCAACTACATCTTGTATTACCTTATCTCTCATAGCGTATTTTTTACAAATGTACCATTAACCATCTTGCCTTTACGATTAGATATTTCATCATAAGCAGACTGAATACAATCTTCAATATTGTATCCTCGTAACTTAGCTAAATTAGTTAATACAACAACCATATCTCCTATAGCATCAATAACTTCTGGTTCGTCATTTTTTAATATAGCTTGAGCTAATTCGCCTGACTCTTCCATAAGTTTTATATATTGAGTTTTAAAATCTCCCTTATCATATAAACCACGTTCTTGTGCCCACTCTCTAATGAGTCCAAATATGTTTTCTTTGTCATATAGTGGTTCTGCCAAAAAAGCTTCATAAAAAGCTTTATTATAAATGTACGTACGGTTATCATTATACATTGATTTTTTAGCATTAGCTTTTATCCAATTAACAGATTCTTTTGTTAATTCAAATTCACCTAATGATGTTTCCCATTTAAATCCAATATCACTATCTAAATTAGCTTTTAACTCTACAATAGAGTATGGAAAAGTTGACGTTTGTTCTGTAGCATTAATTTTCATTTTCTTAAATAAATTTTTATATAATTTTCTATCTACTCTATAGCCATAAGACTTTTGAAGTTCTATTTCCTTGTGAGATATATAATCTATATCATCAGAAGAATCAAGAACTTCATATTCATTAGGCTTATAGCCCTGCGCAAGCGTAACTCTACTTTTTAAATTACGTGCGACTCCTATTTTTTTACCGAATATGTGATAAATATAATACATATTAATTATAAAGTTTATTGTATCTAGCAACTACGTAAATATAGTCAATATTCTCTGCAATACCAAATCCAATGTATTCACAATCTTCACAAATTATTTGTTTGAATGTTTCTTCCTCATTATATTTTATTGCCCAACCTATAGATGCATCTAATAAGTAATCTTCAATTTTTATATTTTCTCTTTTTTTATAATAATAAATTAATTCTCCTTTATCATCATCGCTAAATTCAAATTTATTTGTTTCAGCTAAATATATTGCCCATACTTTAGCGGATTCTGCTAATGAATTATCATATTTTAATTTATTTAAATCATGAAAAGACCTAATATCGTTTTGAAATGTTAAGGCTCTTTTATGATCTAATTGTCCAAAGGACATTAAAGGAAATAATAATAATAATGTAAATAATAAATTTTTCATGTTTTTCTGGTTTATTTGGTTAATTATATCTTTACTTTTTTTACTTAGCCATTCTCCTGGATAATTGGTTTTTTTAAACCAAATATCATCCGACTGAGAGTGGAGCTTTGATTGCTTTGTGTGATTCATAGTTGTTTAATTTAATCATATTATGTGTTGGTATAAAAACAAAATCTCCTGCACCTTTAACTAATTTTAAGCCAAAGTCAACATCTACTGTTGGGAGTTTTTTAGGTTCTCTTGCTAATTGCAAGCTTGCTTGATCTAAATGATTATTATATAAATGACAATCACCTAATTGACCAATTAAAGTTCCAGGCTCGTAGTCAAACCCTTTGGCTAGCATTAATAATAATAATCCATACATAGCTATATCATAAGGTAAGCCTAAAAATATGTCTACTGATCTTTGTTGCCACATTAAATCTAGTTTACCATCATTTATATAAACCTGAAAGCCGTAATGACAAGGAGGGAGTGCCATATCATTGAGGTCACCAGGGTTCCACGAATTAACCATAAGTCTTCTTGAAGACGGGTTAGATGTGATTTCTTGAAGTAAACTATAAAGCTGATCAACGCCATTACTATTTCTCCACTGATAACCGTAAACTTTACCAAGTGTTCCGTCAGTTCTACCGCTTCTGGTATAGTCTGCATCCCAATAAGTGAGATTGTGATTATGCAAATATTGCATATCTGTGCGGCCTTGTAAGATCCATAATAATTCCGTAACTGCATTTTTAAAATATATTTTTTTAGTTGTTAATAATGGAAAACCGGCACGCATATCGTGTCTTATAGTTCTGCCAAATACTGATCTTGTGCCAGTGCCCGTGCGGTCTTCTTTATCTTTGCCTGCGTGAAATACTCCAGAGAGTAATCCTCTATATTCTTCATCTATATTTATCATAATAAAATTTATACATTAAATAAAATTCATACCATATTTCTTTTGGTCCATAAACATTAGGAGACTTATACCATCTACCGTTATTGTAAACCTCTAAATACCATTCCTTAGGGTTTGGACCCTGAGTCGCTGGCTTAGGTGAAATTCTAATGTTATTGTTAACTCCCCAAGCATACCATTCATTTTCGTTCTTAGAAGTCATATATTCTGGCATCCAAATTGTTTCTCTTTTTTTAGCCATTTATTCCCAAGGCATTTTTTCCTCAGTTAAATCTAAAGGCTCATGTGGTATAAAGCAACCTGATTTTGGTTCCCATTTAAAATGAGCTTCAGCACCATTTTCGCCAAGGTTTTGAAATTTGACTTTCAATATTTTAGCTTTAACAGTTCTTTGCTCATAGTCTCTGTGAACTAATATGCCATGGTAGCTGGCATCATACCATTCACCTCCACCTTTAATATTATACATTGTAGGCTCTTCAATCCGCCCATTAGCATCTTTATACATTTTAGTAGGGTGTGCAACCACAATAACTAAAACGTCATATTTTTTTGCGAATATCTCTATTTTAGATAAATAATCAAGAGTATATACATTAACATCACCAGAAGCATCATTTGATCTTACTTTATTAAAAGGGTCTATAACTAAACATTTAATTCCTTTGCGCTTTACCAACTCAGCACCTTTACGTAATACAGCTTCTAAACTATATTTATCCATATCAATAAAGAAAAAATTATCATTAATATGTTCTGCTACTTGATTCCATTTATCTGTACCAATATCTTTTTTAGACGGCATGTCTTGCCACACTTTTCTCATTAATTTATGAGCATGCAAGTATGTTGGTGCATTTTCAGGAGAAGCAAAAGCTGTTTTCCATTGATAATTTATGTTATATCCAATAACCATTTGATCAACAAAATCGGACTTCCCACTAGAAGGAATACCAGTAACAGTAATAAACTGACCAGTGTAAGTGCTGAAAATGCTATCGAAATTAGGTAATCCAATTTGGAAACCGGGCTTAAAGCCATTTTCAACAAAGTCAGTAATTTCCGCTTCAATATCTCTGAACGTGGTAACGTTTTCGAGGGGAACGGGTTTTGCTGCGGTAATACGCTGAACCAATTTTTCTTTTCCATACTTTAATAAATATTCATTTGCATCTTTACAATCTTCAAATGTAGATATATAACATACCTCAGCTCCTAATCTTCTAACAAGCTCTTGTTGTAATGCTTGCCCTGCATCATCATTGTCTACGGCTATAATTATTTTCTCTTTGTCAATTAAATATTCAATACAATTGTCAAGATAATCTAAATTGTTAGATGTTAATGTAGCCCCATTTGGTACTGATATGGCGTTTGATACTCCCGCTTCATGCAAACTTAGCACATCCATTTCACCTTCTACTATAACACAATACTCATATCCAACAACACTATTTATGTTGTAAAATACTTTTTCCGCTCCTTTATATAATTTAAAGTTTTTGCGGCCGTCTCTATATTTGACGTTTATTAATTGGTCTCCTATAAAATAATTAAAGTGAATAGCATTTTCAGATTTTCCGGTTTGTGGCATAAATTCAGATCCTTCAGTAACTTTAAGTTCTTTAAGAGTATCTTTAGATATACCTCTACCTTCAAACCATTTTTCAACGTTAGTGCTTATATCTGATAATACTATAGGCGTTGTTGGACGAATATATATTTTTTCAGATGAGCCTTTACGCTGATATGAATGTAGTTGAAATGTTTTGTTGCAATTATGACAAGTACCAAGACCACGTTCCCAATCATAAGAAGCACATTTTGCTTTCTTGTGTTCAGGTTTTCTATCAAAAGAACACAGGGGACAAATCCCCTGCGTTTTGCCTTCTGGTAGATCATGTTGATTGAATTTATCAATCAAAAATCCATTGATCTCCGTTGTGTTCATTTAATTTAATTTAAAATGGTAAATCTGGTGTTGATGGTGGTTGTGGTACAGCTGCGTTAATTTGTTGTTGCATACCTTGATCTTGTCTAGGTGCCGCTTCAACTTGACCATTAGTCCAAACAATTTTAATGTTTCCTAAATAAGTTTTAGGTGCTTTAGCATCTCTTTCTTCTTTAGTTTGTTCAACGATAATAGGACCTTGATTGCCAAATTGATCTATTTCATCGTTAAAAGTAATTGTTACCGGAAGGTATTGTCCTTTTTTACCTGCGATAATCTTGTCTTTTGGAATTGCACTTAAGTTAATGCTTCCTTTTAATATTCCTGCCATTGTTAAAGTGTTTTAGTTAAAAAATATTGTGAAGGGTCAAATCCTTCGGTTTTATAAAATAATTCATAAGCCTCTGTAGCTCTCGCTACTTTATCAGCTCCTGACTCGTAAAATCTGTCTGAACAATCAAAGATACCAATTTGTTGTGTATTTTTATCTACAACTATAAATAAAAAATCATATCCAAACATTTTTCTATAAATGTAAGCCTGACTATCATAATTATATTTAGATGCGCTCCATTTAAATTTTGATATATCATTTGTAGTTTTTAAATCTATAATTAACTTTTCATCATGATTAATAATATCAGCTTTACCTTTCCACATATTGCCTTGTAATTCAACAATACCTGGTACTTCATAATCATTATTTGGATTTTGTATAAAGTCTTTACAAATTTGATTATCAAACATTTTATCTCTAAGCATTTCAACCATATCTACTTCATGTTGTAACAAACATAATTCTCCTTCAGATATTTCTTTATATACTTTAGTATTTCTATTTGATGATTGAACAACTTTATATTTTTTTAATTTATCTGGTTCTAATATACAAGTGTGAAAATACCCTCCAATTAAAAAAGCTGAAGATGCTTGTGACGGCTTTTTAAAATCCAAAGGATTATTAAGTAATGCCATTATATCAGAATTACTTAAATATTGCCTACCAAATTCTCCATAGTAATGCTCATCTTCTTGTAATTTTTTTAAAATTTTATTTTTATCCATTTTTTAATATTTTCAACATAGTCGGGCTAATAGTGTATTTTTCATGCAATGTTTCTATAGAACCTCCACTTGCTAAAAATTTCTTAGCTTGTTCAATATTATCCATATTAATTTCAGGTTTAGCCGTATTTCTAACTAAATTATTTTTAGGTTGGTTGCCTCCAGTATTTGTTGCATCAGAATCGGCCGTATCATCAATAAGTAGTAAATTACCTAATGAATATTTTTTAGCATAACTAGACGCAGAACCAAACTGTTGAGGTACTTGCATACCTTTTTGATTTAAATCTACACCAACAATTGCTTCAGCTTGAATAGAATCACCATCTTTAGCATCAACTATTTTAGCCGTACTCTTAATAATAGGCATAGGATCACTTGCAATTAGCTCTTCGCTAACCGTAAAATAAACTCCATGCTTTTTATTCATAGGCTTTAATGCTTCCAGAATGTCCTCGGCAGATCTAAAGTTGTACTTACCGAATGAGTTGTAACGAGATTTTTTTGCTTTAAAATCTTGTTGAATTGAACTTAGTTTTTGTTTAATACTCATAATATATATATTACATGTTAAGGTTAAAATTTACTTGTTTATTACTATGTAACCTACAGGAAATCAAGCACTTGACCTGCATCTACATTTTCTATTAATTTATTTATTGCTTGCTTTTTTATTTCTGATATTCTTACGTATGCACTAGGACCATCAATATTTAATATTTCAGCAATTTCATTAGCTGAATGTTTATCGCAATCCAATCCGTAAGATAATCTTAATACTTCAAACTCTTTTTTGTTTAAATGTTTTTTTAGTAAGCCTTCTAAATATTTATTCATTAAATTAATATTATATGGTTCGGCTTGATCTGGTATTTGATAAACCATATTTTCATCATCTAATGAACTAGCTTGTTCTTCAATACTTAAAAAAATAGAATTAAAAAACATTGAAACCATTTTTTCATTCTTACCGTTATCTTTTCTTATTTCATTTAACTTATGTTCCGGTATTCTTATATCTCCTCTATTTATATCTATAGCTCTTCTAATTGCACCTTTAATTCTTTTTGATAAAAATGATTTGATAGTTTTTTCTGGGTCCGTTGATTCCACAATGGTTTCCCATATTATTTTATCAGCAGCATTTATTAAACCTTTTGAACCTTCTTGAATTAAATCAGTAATATCCATAACACCTGAAGCCTGTTGTGAGGTAGCAAATTTTCTTGCAATATTTTCAACTAATGGCAAAAATGTTATTATAAGCTCATCTCTAGTATATTCATTCAATTGTTTATTTTCTATTAATCTTATTGAATTTAATACATCTTCCTTATATCTTACATAGTTCTGTATATTATATTTTTTCATAACTCATTTAATAATTCTTTTTCTTTATTCAATTTATCGTTCATGTTTCGATATATTGTTCTAGTAGATACATCTAATATATTTGCGATCTTTTTTATTGTAATCCTTTCATTACCGTCATGAAGGTACAACATTGTTTCGTAAATATCACTATGATCGGCTTTTTTTATTTTTCCAATCAATTTACCTACTATTGACATCTTTTCGGATATAAGCAATCCTGAGTTGTCTTTAAAGATTATTTTTCTGAGTTTATTTTTTGGTGGTTCTTCTAAATCATGCAGCATTACGTGGGTAATAATTTCCCTTATAACTTTTTCAGGAGTAAAAAATGTAACAAATCCATTTTCCTTATCTGTTATAAAATAAATTATATTTTCAAATTCCTCTTTATTTAGTTGAGGATTTAAATACCATAATACTAAGACATGCCATTTAAGTGACTTATAAGTTGTTATTTTGGCTTTGCTTCTAAATAACTCATAACATTCATAAGTGCCTTCTTCATAAAAATTACCCCAATCAAAAGATATAGTTGGTACATCTGTTATAGGATTTCTCCTGTACACTATTCTTTTATTGTCAAGATATTTTGTATTTCTATGTGACATTAGCTTATTACTATAATATTATAACGATCTATCGTCATACTCTGGATAAATAACTTCGTATGTTATTTCTAAATCATTTAATTGCTGTTGATTTAATTGCATAAGCAATTCTTTTACTCTT